>ULMG01012907.1_pt1 | contig 28773 bp, 28 predicted proteins | sample 1951601 | NCBI WGS metagenome assembly ULMG01 (sample SAMEA4835545, study PRJEB28245) | human gut metagenome | biome: gut microbiome; material: fecal sample | place: Denmark | collected 2008
AGCCCGCATCAATCCTGAGACAGTGATAGAGTTGAGAAGTCACAGGCTGCGTCGTCAGACCATGCAGTTTCGCAAGATGGGCAACCGTATCAGTGTGACTGTCGTGGGAGGCAAGGTGTCTTCTTCTGACAAAAAGGACAGGGAGTTTACTCTCGATCCGGAAGAGGAGGCCGATCCCTTCCAGAAGTCTAATACTTTTAAGTTGGATTTAGAGAAGATTTCTGCATCTCATTGGGCTTATCCACTGCCAGGAAGCAAGGTGATCAGTCCTTACGGTGGCAAGCGCTGCCATTCTGGTGTAGACCTCAAGACTCGTCCCAACGATAAAATTTTAGCAGCTTTCGATGGTACTGTAGTGGCTTCGGGGCCTTTCTATGGTTATGGCAACTGTATACGAATCAAGCATGCTTATGGTTTCGAAACCTTGTACAGCCATCAGTCCAAAAACTTAGTCAAGCGCGGCGATAAGGTGAAGGCTGGTCAGGTCATAGGTCTTACCGGCCGTACAGGAAGGGCAACGACAGAACATCTTCATTTCGAAATCTCCTTCCATGGCCGCCGCATGAATCCCGCTGTAGTTTTCGACCATGGCAGCAAGAAACTTCAACGCTCCACCTTGACCTTGACCAAGGGTAGCGGCGTCAAGTCGAAGAAGAATACCTAAAAAATTATTTCGTGGATACAATCACTGCTGTCCCGTTTAGAAATCGTCGGGTTTGCTGTTGAAAACAGTCACGACCTATCAATTGGACATAACTTATGACTAAGAATTGATCCCTACAGGAAAAGTTCCTTGCTCTATAGTTTCGAAATTTTTATGTAATCGCAACAAATAATTAGTTGATTATTAGTTATGTTACAAATAAAAGTATTATCTTTGCCTTCGCAAAACTGTCACATGTGACAAAATCGCGAACTAAATGATAGTAAAAAGAACAACTTATATTGATCAATTGGTCCGTTCCAAGGGTAATGGACTTATCAAGATCGTCACAGGAATTAGACGCTCTGGAAAATCTTTCTTACTGAAGAAACTGTTTCGTCAGCATCTGTTGGATGATGGCGTTCAAGATGACCATATCATTATAATAGATATGGAAAGTCGTAAAAACAAAGCTTTCAAAGATCCTGACTATTTACTTGATTATATTGATAATGTAATGAAGGACGATAATACATACTACATTATCATTGATGAGGTGCAAGAAGTAAATGATTTTGTGGAAGTTCTTTCTACTTTATCTGTCACTGAAGGCACAGATGTTTATGTAACTGGCTCTAATTCTCGTTTTCTCTCTTCTGATGTTGTAACGGAATTTAGAGGTCGAGGTGATGAAATTCACGTTTGGCCACTTTCTTTCAAAGAATATATGTCTGTTTATGATGGTTCAGTGGAAAAAGGATGGGCGGAATATAGAATGTATGGAGGTTTACCGCAACTTTTATCACAAGTTGGTGATGACAAGAAAACGGATTTCTTACTTCATCTTTATCGCACAGTTTATCTACGCGATATTTATGAGCGCAACGGTATTGACTTGAAACAGGAATTTGAAGAACTTTCCAAAACTGTTGCATCAAGTATTGGTGCACCAGTCAGTGCCAGAAAAATTGCTGATACATTCAAATCTGTAGCTAAGGTACAAAACATTGCTGATAAGACTGTTGCTTTGTACATGGGATATATGCAGGATGCTTTTCTTATAGAGAAGTCCGAACGCTATGATATTAAAGGGCGCAAATATATTGGATCATTGTCTAAGTATTATTATCAAGATGTCGGCTTACGCAACGCTATTTTGTCATTCCGGCAAAATGAGGTGACTCATATTATGGAAAACGTCATTTATAATGAAATGCGTATGCGTGGATGGCTTGTTGATGTCGGAAATATTTTCAACAGGGTAAGAAATACAGAAGGGCAGCAACAACGCATCACTCTTGAAGTTGATTTTGTCTGCAATAAGGGCAGTAAACGAATCTACATCCAATCTGCATACAAGATGCCGGATGCAGAAAAGATGGAGCAAGAAAAACGTTCACTCAAATTGGTCGATGATTCTTTCCATAAACTGATTGTTGTTGGTGAACACACTAAACCTTGGAGTGATGAAAACGGCATACAAATCGTCAGTATCTACGACTTCTTGCTTGATCTTTCATTTACTGAATAGAGAGATTGGGGACGTGCTTGGCATCCCCAATACCTAAGAATTTATTTCGTGGATACCATAAATAAAAAGAGGGTGCGTCACAGACTTATGACGCACCCTCTGTAATTTCATATATTATGAGAATGTATTATTTCCAAGTTAGCTTATATTTCCAAGTTTCCCATTCATTAGTTGATGGTACTCCATTTTTATAGAATTGAATGGTAAATTCTGTAACGTATCCATCAGAGTCAAATGTATATGTAATCTTAGCTTCTTCATCATTTAAACCATCTGGAAGTTGATTGCTTTTTACTCCAAGAAGTTCTGGACAAGCGATGAGCCACTCATTCCCATAGAATATGTCTGATACAAAAATTACAGGGTTGAATCCTTTACAAGTTTTACCGCTATAGCTATAGCTATATCCACATTCTGTTATTTTGTCTCCATCCCATTTGAGGGATATGGTATAATAATTTGAATAGTCTGACATTTGTGCTCTGACTTCTTTTAGCTTATTGTTATCATTATATGTAAATTTTGTCTTGTAAACAGTTGAATTTCTAATAAGGTTATTCAATAGGTAGCAAGTTTCTGTTTTTCCATCAGTGTTGGTAATCGTAACTATATCATTTGACCAATTGAATGTATAGGTCTCATCGCCATCATTGTACGATTTTAATTTGCCATTGCTGTCATATGAGAATAGATAGACATTTTCTTTATCATCTCCACTGAAGGTGATTTGAACCAATTTCTTGGATTTGTTTCCGCTACTACCATTGCTGTCATCGTCGCTGCTACAAGCAACGAAACCGATAGACATTGCTAAGGCTAATAAACCCATTCCTAATAATCTGAACTGTTTCATGATTTGTAAAATTAAGACAATTAATAAATATGCCCAACGTCCCCAATAGGCTTTTGTTGCTAGGTAAATTGTTTAACACATAAAGAAAGGAGCATGGGGACTATTGGTGTTTACTGACATAAAGCTCTGGACTGCTTGCAAAATAGTATAACAGACAATAGCCCATGCTCCATGTGTTATATATATGAGTATATATATGCGACACGAAAGCATGAGCACCTTGAACTGCCATCTCATTTTGCATCGAATTGTCCAGATTCTATGTCGAGATAACGTCAAACGCTCATTCTAAATATGTACTTCTACTCCTTGTAGAATTGGTGCAAATTTAGCAATAATTGTTTGATTGACCAAGGAATTGTCTGTTTTTCTTCTAATGTATATTGAGATTTGTTGGTGCAAACCCTGATAGGGTGCTCCCTGTTGGCTAAGTGCCATAAACAAAAAGCAGTTATCTAAACTAGATAACTGCTTAATTATTCAAGTGACTCGCATGGGGCTCGAACCCATGACCCCAACATTAAAAGTGTTGTGCTCTACCAGCTGAGCTAGCGAGTCAATCTCCAACCTTCTGTACGAAAGCGAGTGCAAAGGTACGATGTTTTTTTGAATTTACCAAATATTTATCTTATTTTTTGCTATTTTTCTTTATTTTCGGAACTTTCTGCTATTGTTTTTTCCGTATCTTGTGGTTCTTTGCCAAGATAATGAGGCTTTTCTCTTGTCACATACCTTTGCCAGTAAGCGATGAGAAGAGTGGTCAGCGGCAGGGCAACGATAAGACCTAAGAAGCCCAACAGAGCGCCCCATACCGAAAGACTGAGCAACAATATGGCTGGATTCAGTCCCATCGCTTTACCCATAATCTTAGGCGTAACCACCATATCGGTAATCACCTGAACCACGCAGAACACCAGGAATGCGAGACCGAAGACTAACCAGAAACTCTGTCCTGTGTCGGCAGCTTTTAGCATAGCGAGGAAAGCTGTAGGAATCAGTGCAAAGGTATGCAGATAGGGTACAAGGTCGAGAATACCTATCAGTATACCCAATCCGATGGCCATCGGGAAACCGATGATGGTGAAACCTATACAGAACATGATGCCCATGCAAAGCGCCACCATACCCTGACCGCGTATGTAGTTGTTGAGTTCCCTTTTCACATCGTTCATCAGCGCCTGCCAGAATGGACGGTTCTTCTTAGGGAAGATACGCACCCAGTTGGCTGTAAGTGTTTCATAATCGAGCAGGATGAAGAACATGTATAATAAGGTAATCATCGAGGCGATGATGCTCAGCAGTACGTTGGCTGTCTGTCCCACTACGGCAAACAGCTTGGGCATGGTTGACTTCATGGTATCCGAGAAATCCTTGCTTCTCAAGAACCGCTCTATCTGGTCCTGGTTGTTTTGCATCCATTCCTTGATCAATGCCGTGAGGTTATTGGTATGTGTCGTTTGATGGAGCCATTTTGTCAGCACATCACTCAGTTTGTCAAACTGGTCTATCATCGGAGGAATGATGAGCCATATCACACCACCAATGACGGCTATCATGGTCAGCATGGCGATGATGATGGACAAGGCTCTGATGCGAACATGCATTTTGTTTTCTATAAACATCACGACGGGGTAGAGCAGGTATGCAAAGAACCATGCAATGAAGAATGGCAACAGCACACTGCTCAGATAATTAGTGACGTAGAGTATTCCTAATATCAGGATGATAATACCAGCCCAACGTACGAACTTGTCGAATGTAATTTCCTTGGCCATAGTGATATTTGAATTCTTTTACTTCCCTATTTGCGAAAGTTGAGTAAATTATAGTTTGAGATTCTCAGCTGCTTCAGCCTTCATCTCTATGTCGATACTTCTTTGGTAGCATTCCCTGCAGAGAGGTTCATATTCGTCTTTCTCTCCAAGCAGCACACGCTTGTCGTTGTGGATAAGTCGGTGGCTCACATAAGCCAATGCGCCGCACTTGACACAGATGGCGTGCACCTTTGTCACTTCGTCGGCAATGGCGCACAGGGCAGGTATGGGTCCGAAGGGAATTCCCTTGTAGTCCATGTCGAGTCCTGCCACGATGACTCGTACACCATTATTTGCCAGTTGATTACAAACCTCAACCAGTCCTTCGTCGAAAAACTGCGCCTCGTCGATACCCACTACGTCGATGTCGGAAGCCAACAGGAGGATGGCTCCAGAAGAATCAATAGGAGTCGACCTGATTGTATTCTTGTCGTGGCTCACTACATCTTCTTCCGAATAGCGTGTGTCGAGCGAAGGCTTGAAGATCTCAACCTTCTGCTTGGCGAACTTAGCTCGCTTCATTCTACGGATGAGTTCCTCTGTTTTTCCAGAGAACATCGACCCGCACACCACTTCAATTCTTCCGGGGCGGTGTGTCTCCCCAATTAGGTATTCTGTCATTTCGGTGACAAAATTAACAATAAGGTTTTAAAAATTGCAAAGAAAATCCTTTTTTTTTTGCTAAGAAAGATTTATTAACTACATTTGTACGCTGTATGGGCACATTATATATAGTACCGACTCCAGTAGGTAATATGGAGGACATGACAATGCGAGCCATCAGAGTTCTGAAAGAAGCTGATTTGGTGCTTGCGGAGGACACTCGTACATCGAGTGTCCTGCTGAAGCATTTCGATATCCGCAATCGCTTGATGGCGCATCATAAGTTTAATGAACATGGAACAACGGCTGCCATAGTCGACCGGTTGAAAGCAGGCGAGACCATCGCACTCATCAGCGATGCAGGTACGCCAGGTATCAGCGACCCTGGTTTCTATCTGGCCCGTGAGGCTGCTCAGGCAGGCATCACCGTGCAGACTTTACCGGGAGCCACAGCTTGCATCCCTGCTATCGTCTCGTCAGGACTGCCCTGTGACCGTTTCTGTTTCGAGGGCTTCCTGCCACAGAAGAAAGGGCGCCAGACCTATATGGAGTCACTCAAGGACGAGACTCGCACGATGATATTCTATGAGTCGCCTTACCGTGTGGTGAAGACCTTGCAGCAGTTTGCTGAGGTTTTCGGTGAAGACCGCCAGGTGAGTTGTTGTCGCGAGATTTCCAAGCTTCACGAGGAGAGTGTACGTGGCACTTTGTCGGAAGTCATCTCTCATTTCATGGAGACGGAGCCGCGTGGCGAGTTTGTCATTGTCTTGGCAGGCAAGGATCCCAAGCAGCTGAAGGAGGAAATGAAAGAGCGCAAGCGCGAGGAAAAGAAAAAGCATTATAAACAAAGTGATAAAGGAGAATAATTATGAAAAAGTTATTTTTTATGGTTTGCTGCGCAGCCTTGTTGATGACAGGTTGTAAGGACGGCAAGAATGCTCCCGGACTGGCGAGTGTTCAACAGACAGACTCGCTGAACGATGTCATCGCTCAGAAAGACAGTGAAATCAATGAAATGATGGGCACGCTGAATGACATCGAAGAAGGATTCCGCTTGATTAATGAGGCTGAAAATCGTGTCGCCTTGTTGAAGAATGGCGAGGGTACAAGCAAAAAACAGAATCTCAAGGAAAACATCCAGTTTATTGCCGAGCGCATGAAGCAGAACAGAGAGCTGATTGCCAAGTTGCAGAAACAGTTGGAAAGCAGTACCTTGAAGGGTGGACAACTCAAGAAGACCATCGATAACCTCACTGCTCAGTTGGAAGAGAAAGACAAGCAGTTGCTGGCTTTGCGTGAGGAGTTGGACAAGAAAGATATCCATATCTCAGAACTCGATGAAACTATTGGCAACTTGAATACTAATGTAAGTAATCTTTCTGCCGACAATCAGCAGAAGGCAGAGACCATCAACGCTCAAGATAAGCAACTCAATACTGCATGGTATGTTTTTGGCACCAAGAAGGAACTTAAGGGTCAGCATATCCTGGAAGGTGGCAAGGTGATGAATGGCAACTTCAATAAGAACTATTTTACCAAGGTTGATATTCGCAACACTACAGAGATCAAGCTCTATTCCAAGTCTGCCAAGTTGCTCACAGCACATCCTGCAAGTAGCTATTCGCTTACTCATGATGCCAGCAAGCAGTATGTTTTGCGCATCACCAATCCACAGATATTCTGGAGCACCAGCAAGTATTTGGTAGTACTCGTCAAGTAATCCTGTCTATCTTTTACGCTCAAAGAAGTTTATCATGAGTGCCCGGCACTCATCTTCCAATACGCCCGAAGTGACTGTAGTCTTAGGATGCAGTGCTTCGGGCGCATATTTTGTATATCCCCTCTTCTCGTCGCCTGCTCCATAAACCACCCTGCTTATCTGTGCCCATCCTATGGCTCCGGCACACATGGTGCATGGCTCTACGGTGACATAGAGTGTACAGTCTTTCAGATATTTTCCTCCCAACATATTGGCACCAGCTGTGATGGCCTGCATCTCTGCATGGGCGGTAACATCGTGCAGCATCTCCGTCAGGTTGTGAGCTCTTGATATGATTCTTCCCTGACATACGATGACGGCTCCCACAGGTATCTCGTCCTCGTCGAATGCAGCCTGGGCCTCTGCCAGCGCTTTCCGCATAAACTCTTCGTCTTTCTTTTCTGTCTCGTTCATTGTATCTTCATTGCTTTGGTACAAAAGTACTATAAAAAAATGAGAGTGAAAAGAAAATATGGATGAAAAAGTTTGAGTTTAGAGATAAAAGTGTTATTTTTGCACAAGATAGCCGCAGATACAAAAGGCGGTGAAGAAGTTAGGACAGCATGGCGGAACATAACGATTTGGGGAAGTGGGGCGAGGCTGAGGCTTCGCGATACTTAGAGTCGAAGGGCTATGCGATATTGGATCGTGACTGGCGTTTCGGCAAGCGCGACCTGGATATCGTAGCTCTTTCGGAGGATGCTTGCACCATGGTGGTCGTAGAGGTGAAGACTCGTGCCTCTGATGATATGAGGGCTCCCGAAGAGGCTGTTGATATACGTAAAATGCGTAATCTTGCCGTGGCAGCCAATGCTTATGTCAAGGGACATGCAGTAGCTCAGGAGTTGCGTTTCGACATCATCTCTATTGTGGGCTCTCCCTCTAAGATAGAGCGCATCGACCATCTGGTTGATGCCTTCAATCCATTACTGGTCTTATAGCAGTGGGTGAACAGTCAGCTCCTTTTTGACAGGGGGCTTCCCTGTTGTTGGCAGAACTGAGTGATTTTTGAAACTTATATTTATATATTATTATAATGAATACAAAGATAATCAAGTTAGAGGAGACAGACTCTACCAATACATATTTGAAGAACTATTCTCCTTCAGATGATGAGGAGATGGTGGTCGCTGTAGCCGACTACCAGACTGCTGGTCGCGGTCAAGGCACACATGCATGGGAGAGTGAACGCGGAAAGAACCTCCTCTTCAGTATCTTGGTGCGTCCGGTGTGGGTGCCGGTAACCCGTCAGTTTCTTTTGTCTATGGCAGGAGCCATAGCCTTGAAAGATGTTCTTGATACCTATACCGAGGGCATTAGCTTGAAATGGCCCAACGACGTATACTGGTATGACAAAAAGATAAGTGGAACGCTGATAGAGACTTCGGTATGTTCGCAGGGCATCAAGCGATGCGTCTTTGGCATAGGACTCAATGTGAACCAAGAAGAGTTTGTAAGTGATGCTCCCAATCCTGTGTCGCTGCGTCAGATTTTGGGACATGATGTAGACCGCGAAGAATTGTTGCAGAAAATCTTGGATGCCTTTGCCGGTTATTACGAACTTCTGCGTCGTGCTGACTATATGGATGTTTCCGGTATTTACCATCAGTCGCTTTATCGCCGTAAGGGTTATCATTGGTATGAGGACAAGGATGGTGAGTTCGAAGGTGCCATCGTAGAGGTAGAGGATGATGGACATCTCATTCTGCACGATAAGCAAGGCCACATCCGCTCCTATTCTTTTGGCGAAATCAAGATCAAGTTGTAAGCGGGCAAGAGATTATTTCTGTCCACACAAAAAGAGAAAACATTATTAATTAAAATATTCAACGAATATGGCAAAATTTAAGAGAATTCTCCTGAAGTTGAGTGGAGAAAGTTTGATGGGAAGCCAGAGCTATGGCATCGACCCTGAACGATTGAGCGACTATGCACGCCAAATCAAGGAAGTACACGAGATGGGTGTACAGATTGGTATTGTGATAGGCGGAGGCAACATATTCAGAGGACTTAGCGGAAGTCAGAAGGGTTTCGACCGTGTAAAGGGTGACCAGATGGGAATGTGCGCTACCGTCATCAATTCCTTGGCTCTGAGTAGTGCCTTAGGCGCTATTGGCGTAAAGAACAAAGTGCTTACAGCCATTCGTATGGAGCCCATTGGCGAGTTCTATAGCAAGTGGAAAGCCATCGAGGCAATGGAGGCTGGCTATATCTGTATCTTCTCTGCTGGTACCGGCAGTCCATATTTCACCACAGATACTGGTTCTTCATTGCGTGGCATCGAGATCGAGGCCGACGTGATGCTCAAGGGAACCCGAGTAGACGGCATCTATACCGCCGATCCGGAGAAAGACCCAACTGCCACGAAGTTTAGTGAGATTACCTACGACGAAATCTACACAAAGGGCTTGAAGGTGATGGATCTCACCGCCACCACTATGTGCAAGGAGAACAACCTTCCTATTTATGTCTTCAATATGGATGTCGTAGGCAACCTTAAGAAGGTCATGGAAGGCGAGGAGATTGGTACTCTCGTTCACAATTAGTCCTGCTCGTAAAGCATACTTGCTCTTTTAGGATGAGAGAATAGGAGTTGGAAATTGGCTTCTTTCTTGCCGATTTGAGAGCATTAAATATAAAAAGGGCTTGTTTCGTAATGAAACAAGCCCTTTGTTATGATGATATGTTTTTATTTTTTCTTCTTTAAGAACAGGAAGAGTGATGTCAGGACATACACCAGGATGATAAGCCACCATGCCTGCAGGAATCCAATAGCCCCTTCGCTGACAATGGCTAATGCTAATACGATAACGGTGAAGGCGATGAAAACATATTTCACCTCATTGCCCTTGAAAGACCATTGTTTGAACTTAAGGGCGAACAATGGCAACTCACATACCAACAGGTAGCTGGTGATAAGGATGAGTGCCAAGATGATGAATACCGACCAACTGTGGACGGTGAGCCATTCTGGATTGAAGACAATCAGCGAGCCCCAGAAGAGAGCGTTGGCAGGAGTAGGCACACCAATAAAAGAGGTTGACTGTCTTTCGTCGAGATTGAATTTCGCCAGTCTCAGTGCCGAGAATGCCGCGATGATAAAGGCTGCATAAGGCAACACAGGTCGCAAACTCTCTAAGAAGGATGGGTATTCCATCACATACAGTTGCGAAAATACGATAGTGGCAGGAGCCACACCGAATGTCACGTCGTCAGCCAAAGAGTCGAGCTCCTTGCCGATAGGCGATGATACATGCAGCAGTCGGGCGCTCATGCCGTCGAAGAAATCGAACATGGCACCAATGATAATCCACAATAAAGCCAGCTTTGGTGAACCGCCAAAGGCAAACGATGTCGCGATGCAGCCCGAAATCAGGTTGCAGCAAGTTATCGTGTTTGGAATATGTTTCTTAATACTCATTTATTTCAGTTTTGCGATGATTGTCTGATCACCAGTAGTTGATTGTCCCATCTTTACGCATACCTCAGAGCCCAAAGGCAAGTATACATCCACACGTGAGCCCAACTTGATGAATCCCAGGTGCTCATCAATATAGCACTCCTCGCCCTCCTTGGCATAGGTTACGATACGGCGTGCTACGGCACCAGCAATCTGTCGGCACAACACATCCACCCCCTTGGGTGTGGTAATCATTGTGTCGGCATGCTCGTTCTCCTCGCTTGCCTTTGGCAACCAGGCTTTGTGGTAGTTGCCGTCTACGTGCTTCACGAATTTCACCTTTCCGTCAACGGGGAACCAGTTGGCGTGTACGTTCCAAAGACTCATGAAGATGGAAATCATCAGTCGGCGGTCGTTGAAGTAGGGCGCATTGTCCACTTCTTCAATAACCACGATCTTGCCATCTGCCGGTGCCACCACCAAGTTGTCGGTGTCTTCGATATTCAAGTATCTTATTGGACATCTGTAGAAGTTGAGTACGATACCATATACCGTACCAAAGACTACTACGAAAATCCAGAAAGGAATCTTGTTGTCAATGGTGCTCCATAAGATTGCGGCGATTGCTACTATTGCTATCATCCCATACACGAGTTGGTCTGTACCTTCACGGTGTAATCTAATTTTCTTTAGTTTCTTTATTCTTTGTCCCATAAGGTAGGATTGAGTTTTTTATGCTGCAAAGGTACACCATTTTTGTCGTTTTTGCAAATTTTTCTCCTTTTTCTTTTGGTTATGTCAACTTTTACCCGTAACTTTGAACTCAAATTTTGAGTTTTACGCATAAAAATGGAAGATTTCATTCATTTACATGTTCATACCCAGTATTCCATTCTCGATGGCCAGTCCAGGATTCCCCGTCTTGTGGACAAGGCTATTGCCGATGGCATGAAGGGTATGGCCATTACCGACCATGGTGTGATGTTCGGCATCAAGGAACTTTGCGACTATTGCGCCAAGGTGAACAAAGGCAGAAAGAAAGAGGGATTGGAACCTTTCAAGCCCATCATAGGCTGTGAGATGTATGTAGCCCATCGCCGCAAGGAAGACCGTGAGAAGGATAAAGGCGATATGAGTGGTTATCACCTCATCGTGCTGGCAAAGAATTATAATGGATATAAAAACCTCATCAAGTTGGTGAGCAACTCGTGGGTGGACGGATATTATATGCGTCCACGTACCGACCGTGCTGATTTGGAAAAGTATCATGAAGACCTCATTGTCTGTTCGGCCTGTATCGCAGGAGAAGTGCCACGCAAGATACTGAACGGCGATATCGAAGGAGCCCGTGAGGCATGCGAGTGGTATCATCGTGTCTTTGGCGATGATTATTATCTGGAGTTGCAGCGCCACGAGGTGACCGACCCTTCTGTCCTTGCCAACCGCGAGGCCTTCCCCATGCAGCAACGGGCTAACAAGGTACTTATAGAGATGTCAAAGGAGTATGGCATCAAGTTGGTTTGTACCAACGACTGCCACTTCGAGGACAAGGAGACAGCAGAGGCTCACGACCATCTGCTCTGTCTGGCAACGGGCAAGGACCTTGATGATCCTAACCGTATGCGCTACTCCAAGCAGGAGTGGTTCAAGACCCGTGAGGAGATGAACGCCATCTTCTCTGATGTTCCCGAGGCACTTTCCAATACCTTGGAGGTGCTCGACAAGGTGGAGGTCTATAGCATCGACCATGGCCCCATTATGCCTTTCTTCCCCATTCCGGAGAGCTTCGGTACCGAGGAGCAGTTGCGTGAGCGAGTTTCCGAGGAGGAACTCTATCATGAGTTCACCACCGATGAGAATGGGCAGAATCCACTCTCGCCCGAGGAAGGACAGAAAGTAATCGACCGTCTGGGAGGCTACGACAAAATATACCGCATCAAGTTTGAGGCAGAGTACCTGCGCTACCTTGCTTACGAGGGAGCCAAGAAACTCTATGGCGACCCGCTTCCTGCCAATGTCGACGAGCATGTCAACTTCGAGCTTCATGTGATGAAGACCATGGGTTTCCCTGGCTACTTCCTCATCGTGTCCGACTTTATCAGGGCTGCCCGCGAGGAGTTGGGTGTCATGGTAGGTCCTGGCCGTGGTTCGGCGGCAGGTTCTGTCGTGGCTTATTGCTTGGGCATTACCAAGATTGACCCTTTGAAATATGACTTGCTGTTTGAGCGTTTCTTGAATCCAGACCGTGTCAACCTGCCTGATATTGATACCGACTTCGATGACGATGGTCGAGGCAAGGTGCTGCGATGGGTGATGGATAAGTATGGACACGAGAATTGTGCCCATATCATCACCTATGGCAGTATGGCCACCAAGAACTCCATCAAGGATGTGGCGCGTGTGGAGAAACTGCCACTCGACAGGGCGAATGCCCTTTGTAAGGCGATTCCTGACCGACTGCCTGATGGAGCGAAGATGAATCTGACCAATGCCATCAAGTACACCCCCGAACTGCAGCAGGCAGAATTCTCTTCTGATATACGCGAGAGCAACACCATCAAATATGCCAAGATGCTCGAGGGCACCGTGCGAGGAACAGGTATTCATGCCTGTGGCTTCATTATTTGTCGTGACCCTATCAGCAACTGGGTACCGGTATCTACTGCCGACGACCCAGACTTCCCTGGTCTGAAGACAGCCGTGACCCAGTATGATGGCCATGTCATCGAGACCACGGGACTTATCAAGATGGACTTCCTGGGTCTTAAGACCCTGTCAGAGATGAAGGAGGCTTGCAAGGTTATCAAGCAGACCACTGGTGATGTCATCGATCTTGATACGTTGCCCATCGATGATGAACTGACCTATCAGCTTTATCAGCGGGGACAGACCATCGGAACCTTCCAGTTTGAGTCGCCCGGTATGCAGAAGTATCTCCGTGAGCTGAAGCCTACCGTCTTCGAGGACCTCATCGCCATGAATGCTCTCTACCGTCCGGGTCCTATGGACTATATCCCCTCGTTCATTGCCCGTAAGAACGGAAAGGAACCTATCGAGTACGATATCCCCTGCATGGAGAAATACCTCAAGGACACGTATGGCATTACTGTATATCAGGAGCAGGTGATGCTTCTCTCACGCCAGTTGGCAAACTTCACCCGAGGTGAGAGTGATGCCCTTCGTAAGGCGATGGGTAAGAAGAAGAAGGACATTGTAGACGCGATGAAACCTAAGTTCATCAAGCAGGGACAGGAGAACGGCCACGACCCTAAGGTGCTCGAGAAGATATGGGGCGATTGGGAAAAGTTCGCCTCCTATGCCTTCAACAAGTCGCATGCCACCTGCTATTCATGGGTAGCTTATCAGACAGCCTATCTCAAGGCACATTATCCTGCCGAATACATGGCTGCGCTGATGACCCGCCGCTTCTCTCAGATTACCGAGATTACCAAACTCATGGAGGAGTGCCAGTCGATGAATATCAAGACCCTGGGGCCTGATGTCAATGAGAGTTATCGCGCATTCGGTGTGAACGAGCATGGCGAGATACGTTTTGGCCTTTCTGCCATCAAGGGTATGGGAACTCCTGCAGCCGATGCCATTGTGGCAGAACGCGAGAAGAACGGACCTTACAAAGATATCTTTGATTTTGCCCAGCGTGTCGACTTCAGCAATGTCAACCGAAAGGCATTCGAAAGCCTGGCGCTGAGTGGTGGCTTCGACAGTTTCGGAATACCCCGCGAGAACTTCTTTGGTGTCAATAACAAGAACGAGATGTTCCTCGACACCTTGGTAAGATATGGTCAGCTTTATCAGCGCGAGCAGCACGAGGCTGTCACCTCTCTCTTTGGAGGACTCGACGCCATAGAGATAGCCACACCTCCCATTCCTCATGCCGAAGGATGGAGCACCATCGAACGACTGAACAAGGAGCGCGACTTGGTGGGTATTTATCTCTCGGCTCATCCTTTGGACGACTATAGTGTGGTGCTGAACTCTATGTGCAACACCCATTGCGCTGAGTTAGGCGACAAACCCTCGCTTGCCAAGAAAGAGAATATAGTCTTTGGCGGCATCATCACCGGAGTGAAGTCGAAGTTCACCAAGAAGGGAAATCCCTGCGGCTTCGTCACGATAGAAGATTTCGAAGGCTCCGGCGAGTTGGCTCTCTTTGGTGAGGACTGGGGACAGTGGAAGGGTATGTTCACCGAGGGCTGTACCGTCTTTGTTACAGCGAAGTGTCAGTCACGTTATGGCAACGACCAGTACCTCGACTTCAAGGTTTCGAGTGTGGAGTATCTCCAGACGGTAAAGGAGAAAAAGTTGGACAAACTCACCATCACGATAGACAGTGATATCATCAACGATACGTTGGTGAGCGACTTGAGCACACTCCTTGCCCGCGACAATGAGGAAAGTCGTACCCAGCTCTTCCTCCGCATACACGAAGTGGAGAGCAACGACTATATCCTTATGAGGGCCCAAGACAAGACGGTGAATGTAGACAAGAACCTCATCCAGTTCATCGAGGACAATCCCAAAATGTCGTATAGCATTAACTGATGTCTCGAAAAGTCATAGCCTTTTGGGTGTTGTCTCAACTGCTGTATGGGATATGAGCTTTGGCATATTATTTGCAGTAATTATATGAACAATACAAACAATTAAAAATAAGAAAAAATGGAAGTTACAATTACAACCGAGAATTTCGAGAGTTATAAGAATGGTTCGCTGCCTTTGGTAGTTGACCTTTGGGCAACATGGTGCGGTCCTTGCCGTATGTTGGCACCCATCGTGTCTGAGCTTGCTTCAGAGTATGATGGCAAGATAGTAGTAGGTAAATGTGATGTGGAAGAGAATGAGGATATCGCCATGGAGTTTGGTGTTCGTAATATCCCTACCCTTCTTTTCTTCAAGGATGGTAAGCTCGTTGACAAGTTTGTTGGTTCTGCTAAAAAGCCAGCCCTCGTCGAGAAGTTCCAGGCACTCCTCTAATCCCCAATCGCTTCATACAAAAGCATGGCTTTCCGCCATGCTTTTTTTTTGACTATGATAGAAATAGTGCTAAAATCTCCTCTCACATTCCCATTAACGATAGATGAATAACGAATGCGATACTTGAGTTATCACCCTTGAATTCCGTTAATACTTTCACTTCATACTGAGAGAAATCTTGCTCTTATGCTATAAAACTCTTTTTTTTAGCCTTTGAAAGTTCCGTTCAGAGTCTTTGAATGTCCGTTCAGAGCCTTTGAATGTCCGTTCAAAGCCTTTGAACGGAGAATATACTGTGGTTCAACGAAATTTTCGCTGTGGTTTAGCGATTTTAGTTGACCACTCTAAGTGTTATTGATAATATGAGTTGACTCAGTTATTGCTTATTTATAATTCACGTTGACTTACTTGTATTTTAGTCATACACATAGTTAATTACTTATGTCACTCGTAGCAAGTATAAGGCTATGGGTGCTGGAGAAAGTCTGAAGAACAGAATGTGAGGAATACATCATCCTTGAGATGTTGCAAAATGAAAAAACGCATATATAATATAATGTACGCGTGCGAACGTGAGCATAAATATTATATATGCGATTGGTTTTCCTGCTTTTGTGCAGGGTTAGAAGGAGATGGTGCGGGAGCCGTCTGCTTCTGTGGTGATGTGAACTTTGGTGACATCTTCTGGTAGAAGGGACTCTATGAGTTCTGGCCACTCTAAAAAGCAGAGGTTGCCACCGTAGAAGTAGTCTTCGTAGCCCATGTCGTACACTTCGTCTATCTTCTTGATGCGGTAGAAGTCGAAGTGGTATATGGGGTCGCCATTGCCTGAGGTGTATTCGTTGACGAGTGCAAAGGTGGGGGAGGTGATGACGTCTTCTACTCCTAATTCTTCACACAATGCCTTGATGAAGGTAGTTTTGCCAGCTCCCATCTTGCCGTAAAAGGCGAAGACTTTGCTGTCACCCATGTTCGAGATGAACGCCTTTGCTGCGTTGTGTATGTTCTCTAATGAGTTAATTTTTATTTCCATATTGCTATATTTTTATTAAGTTGTGCCCTTTGGACTATGTCTTGTTGGGCTTTGTGTTATTTGTTCTGTTCTTGAGTTTTCTCCTTGACTGATGATCATGAAACCTTCTGTCATCTATCGCTTTCGGGGTGAGAGGGTGATCATAGGGATGAGCATCTCTTCCATGGAGATGCCTCCATGCTGGAAGGTGTCCTTATAGTAGGAAACGTAATAGTTGTAATTGTTCGGATAGGCGAAGAAGGAATCGCCATAGGCAAACACATACGAGGTGCTGATGTTGGGCGCAGGAAGCAGTGCCTTGTGTGGGTCTTTGATGACAAATACGTCCTTGGCACTATAGGCAAGGTTTTTGCCTAACTTGTAGCGCAGGTTTGTGTTGGTGTTGCGGTCGCCTACGATCTTCAGAGGCTTGGTGGCTCTTATGCTGCCATGGTCGGTGGTGATAATGACTTTATAATTGCTTTGCGACAGGAGCTTGAAGAGTTCGGACAGCACAGAGTGGTGAAGCCAGCTCTGAGTAATGCTGCGATAGGCAGACTCGTTGTTGGCTAACTCGCGGACCATCTTCGACTCGGTGCGCGCATGGGAGAGCATGTCTATGAAGTTGATGACTACCACATTCAGGTCGTAGTTTTTCAGCTCATTATACTTGTCAAGAAATTTGTCGGCTCCCATGGAATCGTTGATCTTATGATAGCTGAAGGTGTTGTGACGACGATATCGGTCGAACTGAGTCTGTATGAGGGGTGCCTCGTTGAGGTTTTTGCCTTCTTCCTCTTCCTCGTCTACCCACAGGTCTGGAAACATCTGGGCTATCTTGTCTGGCATCAGTCCACTGAAGATGGCATTGCGTGCATACTGGGTGGCAGTGGGGAGAATGCTCATATACATATCTTCCTCGATGTCGAAGAGGTCACCGATGTCATGTGCCAACACTTTCCACTGGTCGTAGCGGAAATTGTCGATAACGATGAGGAAAACTTTCTCGCCCTGGTTGAGGTGAGGGAATATCTTGGTCTTGAAGACATCGGGGCTCATGCAGGGGCGTTCCTCGTTCTGGCTGAGGGATGCGAGTTGCTGCATCCAGTCGAGATAGTTCTTGGAAACATACTTGGCAAAGCCTAAGTTGGCCTCTTCCTTCTGCATCTGCAGCATCTCGGTCATCGGGCTGTTCGTGCTGCTGAGCTCCAGTTCCCACTTCACGAGTCGACGGTAGATATCCATCCAGTCTTTCCAGGTGCGGCTGTCCATGATCTGCATTGCCAACTGCTGGTACTCTTGCTGGTAGCTGCTTTGGGTTACTTCGCTGACAATCTCGCGCTGATGGATGTTCTTCTTTAGCGACAGGAGAATCTGGTTGGGGTTGACGGGCTTGATGAGATAGTCGGCTATCTTGGAGCCGATGGCCTGGTTCATGATGTCTTCTTCCTCGCTCTTGGTACACATTACCACAGGTGTGGCAGGTTGTATGTCCTTGATTTGCTGCAGTGTCTCCAGACCGCTGAGTCCTGGCATCATCTCGTCGAGCAAGATGAGGTCGAAGGTCTGCTGGCGGCACTGCTCGATGGCGTCGGCTCCGTTGCTTACTGTGACAACTTGGTAACCTTTTTTCTCGAGGAAGATGATGTGGGCCTTGAGAAGTTCCACCTCATCATCTACCCATAATAATAGTCCGTTGTTCATATTTCTAAAATCCTTCTAATTCAAAATATTCGTCTTCCAGATCATAGGAGTCTTCTTTTTTCTCCTTGTTGTCTTTCTGATTTTTCTTTTCTTCTGTCTTGTTGTCTTTAGCCTTGGGGGCTGCTGTGTTCTTATTGGCTGCCTTTGACGGGGCTGTCTTGTCTGTCTTTGCAGTCTTGTCAGTCTTTGCAGGTTGGTTTGTCTTTGCAGGCTGATTCGTCTTTGCAGGCTGATTCGTCTTTGCTGTATTGACAGGTTGGGGTTCCTCCTTGATGACAGTAGTGTCTGAAGCAGGCTGCGTTTCCTCCTTGATGACATTGCTGCCTTGAGCAGGCTGGGCAGGCTGCGTTTCCTCCTTGATGATGGTTGTGCCCTGAGCATTCTGTTGTTGCTGAGGCTCTTCAGGTATAGTCATCGTATTATCGGAAGGTGCCTGGTTGTCAGTCTTCTCCTCTGTAACGACGATGGTTGTCGAGGTGTTCTGCTCTTCCAGTTCTGGGTTCTCATCGGTTTCCTTTTCGTCAGAGGATGCAGAGGACTCTTCCTTTTCAGTGATGATCTCTGCCGGCTCGTCAAGCAAGTCTGTCTGGATAGGCTTCACTGGGGCGAAGTGCTTCAGATAGAACTTGTCGTAGTCGCTATAGGCATACTGGGTGCCCAACAGCGAGAGGTTCTCTTGGCTGATGAGATAGGTGCGCGACTTACTCAGAAGGCGCACAATTTGTGTCTGATGCAGTACGTCGTGGGCATAGAGGCGTGCCTCGTCGTAATTACGGAAACCTGTGATCTGCATGAGATGGATGCCGTCGCGTTCTTCGATGTTGATATCAAAGTTGCGGACAAGATAGGTTGTGAAGTTGAACTTCGCCATCTCGAAGAGCAGTTGGTTCTCGTTGACAGAGTCGGGTTGATAGGCAAAGAGGAACACGAAGTCGGTCTGTCGCTCTGGGCTGAAGGCCTTCTGTGCAGTCTGCTCGTTCTCATTGAGTACGGTGCTGCGTCGCTCCCATACGTTCTCCAGGTCGAACTTGCCGCCATGGAGACGTTTTCCGGCATTGACTCCATTGACTATCATACCAGCCATCTCGCTGAGTCTGCCCTCAGGATATTTCTCGACCAGGGTCTTCATATCTGCCACGCATCCTTGCGCATCGCCCTGGTTCAACTTGCTCAGAGCGCTGATAAAGATAAACTTGTCACGGTTGGCGCCCATGGGGAAACGGGTGGATGATATATCAGAGTTTGACAGTACCGTCTGGTATTTCCCCAGTTTGAAAGCCTCGTAGGACGCAGCATAGAGCGAGTCTTCTATGTGGACACCAAACTTGGCATTGTCGGCATAGTAGGGGTCGGTAAGAAGTGTGGTCCACTTACTCTCTGGGTATTCCTGCTTGAGTCGCTCTACATAGGTGTTGGCTGTAGAAGGCATGTGCTTGCGTGAGTAGAGCAGATAGAGATGATAGAGCACATCGTCCATGTGTTCATAATCCTTGAAATGTTCCTCAATGCGTCGCAGAGCTTTCTCGCTCAGTGGCAGGTTGTCGAGCTTGTCCTTGAAGATGACTCCAGAGTGATACAGACCATCGGTGAGCAAGGCGTTGCTTGCCTGCAACTGTTCAGCGGTGAAGGGGATTTGTGCCAGATAGTATTCGCGTTTGTGAGGATCGTTCTGGGCACTGTCGGCTATCTGCTTGATGGAGTCTTCCTGTATGGATGCCTGCGCCAAGGAGTCGCGCATCTCGTCGGTCATCTCCTCTGCTCCCTGAGCTGAGGCTACAACGGTCTTGTTGATACGTTGCCAGTTGTCTACATTCTCGCGCTTGCCCCACTGACGCTGGAAGGATGTCTTACCCTGACTTACAGCTATGGGGTTGTAGAAATACCAGGCACTGTTGGCCTTCGATGCTGCAGGCGATGATGTTTGTGACGGACGTTTGTTGGCAGAGGTATTGCCCATTCCTCCATTCTGAGCCAACTGGCGCTGGGCATTCTCTTCGGCCTGCTGGTTGCGTTCTTCTTTTTCCTTCTTCTTCAGAAGGGTTATCACTCGGTCGATGGCGGCATTGCGGTCGGACTCACTCATGGTGGCAAGTTGCTGGAGAGAATCCTGCAAGTGGACAGCCTCGGTATAGGGTACGAGTTCGTCGAGTACTTTGGAACGCTCGGACAGTTGTTTGTAGTCCTTGCGGTCTTTGTCCAACAGGCCGATGGCCTCACCATAACAGCGGCGTGCATCTGAATAAAGCTCCTTGACCCAATATAGGTCGCCCAAGTGGAGGAGCAGTACACCTTTCTCTATACCGTTGCGTGTTGACTTTGTGTTGCCTTTCTCGTAAGAGGAGATAGCATTGAGGGTGTCACGTTTCAGCAGGTAGATATTACCCATGGCGTAATAGAGTTGGTCGAGATACTCCTTATTCTTATCGGAGGCAGCCATTCGGCGCAGACGGGAAAGAACCTGCTTGGTATTGGTGGATGCCATCACCTCGCTCATAGAGATCCGGGCATTGAACTCTAACTCGTAGGGTGGGTTGAGGCGTATCACGTGCTTGAAGGCCTTGTAGGCCTCGGTCTTACGACCCAATGCAGCCTGCAACTGGCCCATGAGATACCACTCGCGGGCTTTCTGTTTGCGGCGCATCTCATGCTTGATGACTTTGCGCAGGTAGGGGATGGCCTTGTCGAACTGCTGGGTGTGGATGTAATAATCCGTATAGGTGTAGTCCCATTCTTTCTGGGCACGCCAGTGGATGGAGTCGCGCTGCATATTGCGGATGATGTCTTCGGCATCGTACATCCAGTTCTGTTCGATATAGCATTTAGCCAACCATGCCTTTGCACGGCCGTAGATGGCAGGCTGGGTCTCGAAGAGCCGGCTCATATAGGCAAAGGTGGAAGCGGCATTCTCGAAGTCGCCTTGATAGAACTGCGAACGGCCCATCAGCATCCAAGCCTTCCAGATGAAGGGATTGTACTCTCTGCGGTTGAGCCACTCGATGTCCTTGGCTGTCTTTCGGCGACTCTTGTTCCATTCGGGGCGCTGCTTGATGCTGTGGCGCTGGATGGCTTTCTGACATTTCTCGATGGCACGGTCGTAGTTGCCCTTGCCCAATTCGCGGCTGTTCTTGTTGCCTATGGTATAAAGGGGGATGATTTCGGTATAGTTGTCCTTGTTGCCCTGCTCTTTCTCGAGCGAGGCATCGATATAAGCCAAGGTGCCATTATAGTATATATTGTACTTGGAGTGGAAGGCATGCAGCCATCTGTTGCGCGCAGTATTTTTCTGCGTAGAACAACCTGTCACGGCGATGAGGGCTATGACGAGGATGAGGATAATATGAAGGGCAGAATGCTGTTTCACGTTGATGGCTTTTGTTTCTTATAAATGTTTTTATTTCTTATAAAACTGAGATATGCCTGCTTTTATTGTCTTGCAGAGGGCAAAAGTGAGGATACTTACAAAGATGATGGTGGCTCCTGAGGGAACATTGAACTGATAGCTGACGAGGAGCCCGATGAGGCAGTCGAACCAGCCCACGATGATGCTGTAGAGGATAAGCCGCCTGTAACTGTAGGTGAAGATACTGGCCGTCATCTGTGGAATGGTAAGCAGACTGATGGCAAGGACTATACCCACCATCTTGAGGGTGGCGACGATGGTCATGGCGATGAGTGCCATCATCGTATATTCTATCAGGGCGACGGGAAGATGCTGCGAAAGAGAAAAGGTGCGGTCGAATGCCACACTTTGGATGGGTCGTAGAAAAAGAGTAAAGAGTATGCAGACAAATGCCGTGAGAATGCCCAACAGCCAGAGATCGCCTGTGCCGATGGTGAGAATGCTGCCGAAGAGAAAAGATGGCAGGTCGGGCATGAAACCTGGAGTAAGGAAACAGCAGATGATGCCCACACTCATGCCCAGAGTCCAGAACATGGCAATGGCGGAGTCCTGACGTATGTCCTTGCGTGAGGATGTCCATTGTACGCCGAAAGCGCTGAGTATGGCAAATATCATTGCAGACAGGATGGGGTTGATGCCGGCAAACACTCCTATGCCTATGCCTCCAAACGAGGCATGGGTGATACCACCACTGATAAAGACAAGGCGGCGGGTTACGATGTAGGTTCCTATGAAACCGCAAAGGATGCTTGCCAGGAAAGCTCCTGCAAGGGCGTTCTGAAAAAATGTATATTCGAGTATGTTCATGAGGCTACGTGGCTTTCCTGTATAAATGCTATGACTTCGTCCTTCAGCGTGTCGGGAAGGTTGATGCCCCGGAGAATGAGGCTTCTGTTCCAGGCTGCCACTTCCTCGGGATGCATGGTATAGAGGACTTCGGAGAATTCTTCTACTTCCTGAGGTGTATAGTCATGGGACTCGCGACCTCGAAAACGGTCCAACTCCTCATCGTCGAAATATTCGATTTCTTTGACCGATGCTTCCATCAGGCATTCTTGCTCGCATTTGGCATTATCGCCATTGCAGGTGTTGCAGGAAACTCCTTCCTGAATGGGTGATTCGGGACCATTGCGATGGCTCAAGATGCCTAATAGAGCAGAGATGATGCCCAAGACCACGAGGGATATGATGAGATATAGCATGGGATGTACGGATAGATTCTTACTGTTTGTGAGAAAACAAGGGAATTATGCCTTCTCGGTGATAATGAAACCTACAGAGCGGAGATCTTCCCAGAAGTGGGGATATGACTTGGTGACGACCTCGGGATGATTGATCTGCAACTGTGGAAACTTGAATGCCAGAGGTGCGAATGCCATTGCCATGCGATGGTCTTCATAGGTGTCGATAGGCTCAGGGGTAGGCTCGCAGGTCTCGCCTTCCCAGATGAGGGTGTTGTCATTCTCGTCGCGAATGACATAACCCACTTTTCTGAGCTCTCGCTTCAATGCCTCTATACGGTCGGTCTCCTTGATCTTCAATGTGGCAAGACCGGTGAAACGGAAGTGTACTCCCATCGCACAACAGGCTACTACGATGGTTTGTGCCAGGTCTGGAGAGCCCGTGAAATCGTAGTCAAGGCGTGGTAATGTACAGCGGTGGGCCTTCAACTTGAGTGGGGCTATACGGTCGCGTAACTCAAAATCGCTCTTCACTCCCAACAGGCTGAAGATGTATTTCACCACAGAGTCGCCCTGCTTGGTGCAGTCTGACAGACCATCCAACTGCAGTTCCGAGTCACGATTGGCATTGAGGGCCATGATCTCGTACCAGTAGGACGATGCACTCCAGTCGCTCTCTATAGTGTAGTCTTCTATCTTGGCATAGGGTTGGGGTGCTATGGTAATGGTGTCGATATCAGTCCATTTGGCATCGGCACCAAACTGACGCATGGTCCACAGGGTGAGGTCTATATAAGGACGGGAGGCTATCTCGCCTGTGAGTTTCAGCTCGAGACCTTTCTGCAACACCGGACCTATCATCAGCAGGGCAGAGATATACTGCGAGCTGATACTGCCTACTACCTCTATCTGGCCACCCTCGAGAGGTTTGCCTTCGATGCGGAGTGGGGGAAAGCCTTCTTTCTCTACATACTCGATGTCGGCTCCCAAACGGCGGAGGGCATCTACAAGAATGGCTATAGGACGGTTCTTCATGCGCTCGGTTCCCGTGATGGTATGCGAGCCTGGTGTGCTTGCCAGATAGGCGGTCATAAAACGCATGGCGGTGCCTGCTGCCTTGATGTTGATGGTCTCGGGCATGTCACGAAGTGCGGCTACTATTACTTCTGTATCATCGCAGTCGCTCAGATGGCTAAGAGGAAAGGTGCAGCCTGCCATAGCATGGATGACAAGGGCGCGGTTGCAGATACTCTTGGAGGCTGGCAAATGGATAGTACTGTTGATCTGTTGGGGTGCTTGAATGATATATGTCATGTTATGTTTTGTTTTCTGTGTTATTTGACGATGATTACTGGTAAGTCGAGAGGCTCATCGGTAGCTGTCTCTGTGGAGCGAGTGTTAGGACGCTCTTTTTTAGGGCCAGGAATGAGGGGACTGTAGTAGAGTACCTGACGTATGCGCTCACGCTGTTGGGCTGTGAACTGATAGTTCAGGCTCATGGAATAGTCCATCAGGTTGATGGAGCTCCAAGTATCGCCTGTGTCGTTTTGACGAGAAATCATATCAGACAGGAGTACGATGACATCTTTACCTGCCGATTCGGCTTCTTGTCGTTTGTTTTCTATATATTGGGAAAGCCACGTGTTGTAGGCTGGTCGGTTATAACTCTTTGTGTCGGTGCAATAATCGGTATCGGCATACGACTCGATGGGTTTGTTGTCTTTTTCAGCAAAGACATGATGCAGACCAAGATAATGTCCTAACTCGTGGGCAAGTGTGGCATTGGCATCGTAGATGAGATTTTCGGTGTTCTCGGATTCTGAAGTTATGCCTTTGTATCGGTTGCTCTCAAAGTAGATGTACTTACTGTTGATGCAGAGGCAGTGAGCGTATTTCAGATTGCTCTTGGACAGTTTGGTACGCTTGGTGTTATTGAGACCTTCTATCTGGGGATAGCCTGCTCCCTGATAGGGCATCACGCTGATGCCCAAAGTGATAGAAGATTCGTCTTTTGTCTGGTCGAAGGGGTATACCATCACGTTGATGTATTCGTTGGGGTCCCATACATATTTGGTGTATCGGCGTGAGTTGTCACCCATGAACTTTTCGCAGTCAATGGGGTAGGTGCCAGTCCATTTGATATATTCAACTCCTGGTTGTGCTAAGGTTTGATTTTGCTCGTTCTTCTCGGCAAGGACAAAACGGATGTGGATATTCTCGCTGTTGTCGTATTCCTGATATGTATAGACGTCGCCTTGATAGAGCTCATTGACATGGGCAACGAGTTCTTTGATTCTGGTATAGTCTACATACTGTTTCCTGTCCTGACTGTCTTGATAGAGGACGTGGAATATCACGGGTATCTGGTATTCATAGTCATCGCTTGTTATCTCATCGTTGTCGCGGTCTTGCTCTATATCAGCATAGAATTCTTCTGTGCTGCTGTTACAGCAAGTGAGGGTGGCGCCTATGATGCATAACAGGATGCTATATATATAATGTTTCATGCGTGCGTACTTATTTATTATAATGTTGCAAAATTACAAAAAATATCGTAGATTCCTACATAAAAGAGGATATATTTTTCTAAAAACAGTAAGGGCGTATCCTGCTTGATGCAGGGAAGTGCAGGTTCTGCAGTATAATATATGGCTGGGGACTTACTCGCTTATCATTTCTGTTTTGTTTATGCCACTTGTAATCTTCCTGCTTGATTTTTGCTGGAGGATTAACTGATGTTTACAAAATGTTAGTAAATAGAGGGTGTAAAGAAGAATGTGTGGAGTAGTAATTGACAAAGTGTAAGTAAAACGTGGAAAAACTTTTGAATTCTTACTTTGTGTGCGTTACAAATTGCAAAATAAAATAGCCTCAAAAAATATGATAAAATTGCGTTAAGGAAAAATACAACTTACTCAAATTATTACTATCTTTGCATCAGAAAAAAGATATAAACCTTTAAAACGTAGTAACAATGAAACGAATTATATTTTTGTCAGTAATGATGCTCGTGACCATCGCAAGTTTTGGTCGTAAGCACGTGGAAAATGCAACAGTAGTTGCTGACACCATTTTTTATGCTGAGAATATGAGTAATGTGGCAAATGCTGATCAGGCTGCTTATTATCGTATTTTGATGACAACAGGAAGTGGTGTCACCAAGAAAAATGTCTTCCAGGACTTTTATATGAATGGAAACCTCAGAGCCGAGGGCGGATATAGCTTCATCGACTTGGGTGATGACCGTAACACCGTTTTCAACGGAGAAGTTACTTCTTACTACAAGAATGGTAAGGAAAAGTGGCACGGAAAGTATGTCAATGGCAAACGTGAGGGTTACTTTACATTGCAGCTTCGCGATGGTGGTGTAGCCGTGGTACAGTTTAAGGGAGGTAAGTCAGTACATGACTTCTTTACAGTAACTTACCAGAACGGTAACATGGAAAAGAAACCTCTTTCTGAAATCAAGGGTTTGTTGTAAAGATGTGTCAAATCGAATCTCTCTTATATAAATTATAATTTTATGTTGATATGACCTATATGAGGGCTATCTTCCGTGAGGAAGGTAGCCCTCTCTTTTTTGTGGTCTTGTCTCAAGAAGAAATTCTACTTGTGGCGATTGGCCCGCTGTTGGCGATACTTAGCTTTCTGTCGTGCAGATCCGCTGCCGTGGGCACCAGTGATATATTTCTTTTTCTTGGCCTTGGTCTTTACCTTGCCGTCGTCCTCCTTCTTGGGGCCTCCTCCGGCTTTGAATACCATGCCACCCATGATAATATCATCAATATCATTCATATTCTTTTGTCTTTAAATGGTGTTGATGTTGTTTTTTAAAAATCTTTTCTTCTCTCGGTAGTTACAGACTCCCACCACTGATTAGTGGTGGAAGAGTCGTACGTGGGTGAATGCCATGGCTATGCCATACTTGTCGCAGGTCTCGATAACATTATCATCTCGGATACTGCCACCAGCCTGGGCAATATATTCTACTCCACTCTTGTGGGCACGTTCGATGTTGTCACCAAATGGGAAGAAGGCGTCACTGCCTACAGATACACCTGTGTTCTGGGCAATCCATGCTTTCTTTTCCTCACGGGTCAATGGCTCTGGCTTCTCGCTGAAGAAGTTCTGCCATACACCATCCTGCAGCACGTCTTCCCATTCATCGCTGATATATACGTTGATGGTGTTGTCGCGGTCGGCACGGCGGATTCCCTCTTTGAAAGGAAGATTCATCACCTTGGGACATTGACGCAACCACCATTCGTCTGCCTTGGAACCTGCCAGACGTGTGCAGTGGATGCGGCTCTGCTGACCAGCACCGATACCGATGGCCTGACCATCTTTCACATAGCATACAGAGTTGCTCTGTGTGTATTTCAACGTGATGAGCGAGATGATGAGGTCGCGCTTTGCCTCTGCTGTGAATGTCTTGTTTTTGGTAGGGATGTCCTCAAACAAGGCAGGATCGTCGAGTTTCACCTCGTTGCGGCCCTGCTCGAAGGTAATGCCGAATACCTGCTTGTGCTCGATAGGTGTTGGCACAAAGTCGGGGTCTATCTTGATGACATTGTACGTGCCCTTGCGCTTTGCCTTCAGAATTTCTATTGCCTCAGGAGTATAGTCTGGAGCTATCACGCCATCGCTAACCTCTCGTTTGATGAGGGTGGCTGTGGCAGCATCGCATGTGTCACTCAAAGCAACAAAGTCGCCGTAAGAACACATACGGTCGGCACCGCGTGCACGTGCATAGGCACAAGCCAATGGTGACAGTTCGATGTTGACGTCATCGACAAAATAGATTTTCTTCAGTGTGTCGCTCAGTGGAAGACCAATGGCTGCTCCTGCAGGAGAAACGTGTTTGAAACTTGCTGCTGCTGGAATGCCTGTAGCTGCCTTCAGCTCTTTGACGAGCTGCCATGAATTGAGAGCATCGAGAAAATTGATGTAGCCAGGGCGGCCATTAATAACTTCGAGGGGAAGTTCACTGCCATCCTCCATGTAGATTCGAGATGGCTTTTGGTTTGGATTACAACCGTACTTTAATGCTAATTCTTTCATTGCAAAGTTCTGTTTGTTAAGAATTTGCTGCAAAGTTACAAAAAATCTCTCTTTTTGTACCATTCATAAGAACTTTTTTGTACTTTTGCAACTAAAATAGAGAATTTCAAACACGTTAGGTTATGAAAAATGATTTGACTCATCTCACAAGTGAAATCGAAAAGAAGGTTGGTAAGAAGATTCCGGTTGGAGCTGATTTTGAGAAATTGGCCTCTTTCTTTGCTATCAAGCATCACATCAAACTGAATGCTGATGCGCTTCATAAGGTGTGGAACTATGTGAGTGGAAAGGAAAAACCAACCAAGAAAACACTGAACAAGTTGGCGCTTTTTGTGGGGTATCAGAGTTGGGATGATTTCCATGAGGCTCTGCATGGAGATGATGACGGAAATCTCAATTACGAAGTGGAGGAGGAGAAGAAATCGGATCCCTCCAACTATGATGATATTTAAGTCGGAATGTTACCGAAGAAAACCTTTGCAGGTATGGATATAGAAAAAGGAGACTCGACAATGTGTATTGTGAGTCTCCTTTATCTTTTTACTTAGGATTGTAAGCGGAGTAAAATTATTCAGCGTTCTTCTGAATAGTCTTCTTCTCAGCGATACGAGCCTTCTTACCTGTAAGGGCACGGAGGTAGTACAACTTAGCACGACGTACTTTACCATGCTTGTTCACCTCGATAGAATCGATAGCAGGTGACTCGATAGGGAAGATACGCTCAACACCTACTGTACCTGACATCTTACGAACGGTGAAACGCTTCTTGTCGCCATGGCCGGAAATCTTGATAACTACACCACGGTAGAGCTGGATA
>ULMG01032835.1_pt1 | contig 28339 bp, 25 predicted proteins | sample 1951601 | NCBI WGS metagenome assembly ULMG01 (sample SAMEA4835545, study PRJEB28245) | human gut metagenome | biome: gut microbiome; material: fecal sample | place: Denmark | collected 2008
CTTAGTGTGACATATCTATTTTAAACCTATATTTATGTAAAGTCATTATTTTTTAACATATCTGTAATGCTTGTGTAATATCTTTACTATTGTATAATCTTATTTAAAGACCTTTCAGCCATTTTCTCATATCTCTTCTTTTTATCTTTAACTTTTTCTTCTAATGGTGGTAGTATTCCGAAGTTTGCATTCATTGGTTGAAATTTTTCATTTGGTGAAGAAACGTAATTTGTTAATGCTCCTATTACTGTTTCTTTTGGGAAAATTATTTTTTCTTCTTGTTTTAGTTCTTTTACTGCATTTATTCCAGCAAATAAACCTGACGCAATTGATTCTACATATCCCTCTACTCCTGTTATTTGTCCCGCAAAGAAAATATTATTATTAGTTCTTAAATTACCTTCTTTGTTTAACAATTTTGGTGAATTTATATATGTATTTCTGTGCATAACACCATATTTTATAAATTCTGCATCTTCTAGTCCTGGTATCATAGAAAATACTCTTTTTTGCTCACCAAACTTTAAATTAGTTTGAAAGCCTACCAAATTATATAATGTACCGCTAGTATTATCTTGTCTTAATTGTACAATTGCATATGGCCTTTTACCTGTTCTTGGATCATCAAAGCCAACTGGTTTTAATGGTCCAAATCTAATTGTATCTTCCCCTCTTTTTGCCATTACTTCTATTGGCATACATCCTTCAAAAATTTCTCTTTTTTCAAACTCATGTAGAGTTACAACCTCCGCGTTTATAAGTTCGTTATAGAATCTTAAATATTCCTCTTCATTAAACGGAAGATTTATATAGCTTGTATCTTCTTGCTTTTTTAGTCTTTCTTTCCATTCTTGCATACTTTCTTCTTTTTTCTTTTCCTGTGAATATCTATCTCCATAAAAAGCAATATTCATATTAATACTGCTCTTTTCCACAATTGGTGCAGCAGCATCATAAAAATATAACTTATTTTCCCCTGTTATTTTTAAAATTTGTTCTGCCATTTTGTCTGATGTAAGTGGTCCTGTTGCGATAATAGTTATAGCATCTTTTTCTAAATTGCCTATAAATTCTTCTCTTATAATTTCTATATTTTCATTTTCTTCTATTTTTTTAGTTACTAATTTAGAAAATTCATCTCTATCTACAGCTAACGCTTGTCCTGCGGGAACAGCTGTTAAATCAGCACATTTTATAAGAAGTGAGTCAAGTTCTCTTAACTCTTGTTTTAGTAATCCACATGCATTTGTAATTGCATTTGATTTAAAAGAGTTACTGCAAACAATCTCTGCTAAATTGTTATTCGAATGAGCGGGAGAAAAAACGCTAGGTTTCATCTCATATAATTTTACTTTAATACCTCTTTTAGCAATCTGGTAAGCGGCCTCACAGCCAGCTAATCCCCCTCCAATAACATTAATATAATCTTTCATATCTTCATCCTTTTAAAAAAAATCCTGATGAACATTTTTCATCAGGGCTATTTTATCACATATTATAAAAATAATCCATTATTCCAGTATATATTCCCCAAGCTAGTTTTGTTTGATAATCATCTGTTAGTAACAGTTGTTCTTCTTCTGGATTTGACAAGAAGCCACACTCTACTATACTTATTGGTATTTCCACATGCTTTATTATATATACATTATCTATTTTAAGTGGTACTCTATCATTCTGCTTTTGTATTGTTTGATTTAAACTGTTTTGTATGCATGTTGCTAGTTTTTGTCCTTCTGGGCTTTCTTGCTTATAAAATGTTTGCCATCCCCAATATTGTTGCTGTGGTATTTTGTTCAAGTGAATTGATACAAATATATCTGCACTTGATTCATTGCCTATTTTTACTCTATTATGAATATCTGATATCTTTTTTTGTTTTAATGTATTACTGTCCAAATCATATATTGCATTTTCATCTGAGCGTGTAAGTATTACAGTTGCGCCAGATTGTTCTAGCAGATTTTGCACTTTTAACGCTATTTTTAAATTACTCTCTGCTTCAGTTGTTCCGTTACTGCTTTGAGCGCCTTCATCCGGAACGCCATGTCCTGCATCTATTACAATCACTTTATTATTTACTGGTAAAGCCACTGTTGCAACGGTTTTATTTTTTGTATTATTTACATTGTATGCTGTAATTGAATACAAAAACATAAATGTCGCAATTATTCCCGCCCAAAATATTATCTTTTTTCTATTTATTACTACCATAAAAAACACCTCATATAAAATATATATGAAGTGTTTTTTAATGTTATTCTTTTTATTAATCATTTTCTTCTCTTCTATCTATAGCATAAGAACTTCCCATTGTTGTTTTTGATAAATGTTTTACTTGTGCTCCTACTTCTCCTATTTCTAAAATATTTGAAAATCTTTTTGTATCTGCAACAACTACGCCTATCGAAATAGAAGTTAGTGGAAACTGCTCAACTATTCCTTTTCTGTTTTGAACTTCTATGTATTTTCTTTCTATATCTGTATCGTTAAAAAGTTTTAAAACTTCCACGTCAAACTCTGCAATTATATCTTGACATATTGCTTCATAGTCTATATCATCATTTGTTATTGCAACAAAATCATCACCACCTATGTGGCCAACAAATGCATCTGTACTTTCTAATGCATGTATGTGTTTTGTTATTATTTTTGCAGTTAATTTTATTATCTCATCGCCTTTTAAAAATCCATATACGTCATTGTATGCTTTAAAGTTATCTAAATCAATATACAATACAACAAATGGTTCTTTTTTTAATAGTCTTTTTTTAAGTTCTGTTTGTATTGGCAAATTCCCTGGTAATCCTGTAAGCGGACTAACGGTTCTATTTACAGTTAATAATCTTGATAGATTTTTTATTATATAATACAAATAATCTTTAATCTCTTTTTTTGAAATAACATATTCTACTGATCTTTCTAAAATATCTATTTTATGCTCTTTTGAATCATCGGCTGTTATTACTATTATAGGAGTAATACTATTATCCTCATTTTTTCTTATTTTTTCGCATAATTCTAATACATCTTCATTAATTGATTCTTCATTAATTATTATAAGACTTGGAATACTTTTTAGAGAAAGCTCTAATTTATCTGGATTTATATTTCTAAATCTAAATGTTCTTTCCTCTTCAAATAGTTCTCTTAACGTCATTATTAAATCATTATTACAGTCTATAATATGTATTTCTTTAATCATCTTTTTCTCCTATCATTAGTATTTTATGGGTACTGGCATTGCCCTACATATGTTTTTTGTGTATCTTCATTACTTGTTGCTACTATTGCTACTTCATTCTTTCCTTCTTTTAAATTGAAATAATAGAATAACTCTTTCTTTGTAGCATCATATCCACTAAAGTTTTGATCATATGCTAAAGTTTGTCCATTTACTGAAAACTCAACTTTTTTAAATCCAAGTTCATGAGTAATTTTTAAATATAATTTATCTCCTTCTCTATAAACTTCTATTTCTGGGTCTGTTTTTCCCACATATGTTTTTCTTGATATTTCTGTATTGCCAGCAGCATCAACCGCTGTAATTATTAATGTATTTGTTCCTTTTTTGGCAGTTATTTTTATATTAATTTCCTTAGCAACAGTTTCTCCTTCTTTTGGTTCTGCTTCTACTTTAACAGTATTTTCTTCTGGTTCATCTTCCCATCTATATGTTGCATATGCAAGTTCTGTTTCATCTGTTACTGTTATATTTGTTCCATCTGTTTTGTCCAAGTCTATTAATGGCTTTTCTGTGTCTTTTGTTCCTGTATATTCTTTACTTGTTTCAAACTCTTGAGCATTTCTATCAATTACTTTTACAGTTAAAGTATTTGTTCCTTTTGGTATTGCAATAGACTCACTGTATTCACTTGTTCCGTTTAATGATTTTTCAGTCTTATCATTCAAATCCCAATAATATGTGATTTTTTCTATTCCGCCTTCAGCCTTTGCAGAAATTGTAGCTTCATCTTCCACTTGGTCTAAAACTATTTCTGGTTTTGCTATTTTATTTATCTTACTTTTATTTATTAATTTGTATGAATAAACGCCTATCAAAGCTGCGCCAAAAATAAAAATTGCAATAGCAAAAACTTTAACTATTTTATTAAATTCTGGTGAATTCATTTTTTGTTTTGTCTTCTTTTTATTTGGATCTTCTGTTGATAATATTTGATTCATTCTATCTTCTCCTTACAAAACAGATTATAACATAATAAAATTATATTTGTAAATAAATTTAAAAAATTTCCATTATAATACAAATTGCAATTTGTGTGAGGGGGAATTCTAGGGACTGTCCCTCAAAATCACCAAAACTGGGGATTTTGGGGACTGTCCTGAATTCATCCGGAACTCATGAGGTCAAGATAAAAGTCGATTTTTCCTATACAATAAGAAGAGATTAGAATTTAATTCTAATCTCTTCTTATTTCATTTATGACTTTAATACATATTTCTTTATTAAGATTATTCCTCCACCTACGATTGCAAGTGTTATTGTTATTAATGTAAAGTAACTCATAAATTGTGTTGCACCTGTTTTTATTGATAGAATTACTAATGCAAAGTCGTCATCGTCTTCTTGTTCTTCTTTATATGGGTTTTCTCTGTTGTTTGGTGTTGAGTCTATGTCATCTGTATTGTAGTCGTTTGCATCTTCTGATATTTCTGCTATATTTATTTTTTGTCCTAGATTCTTTTCACTATTTATCCATCTGAATGTTATTTCTAGTTCTTTTGATTCTCCTGGATTTAATAATACAGTTTCTAGTGCTCTTGTTACTATTTTGTCATCTCCAGATTTTACCCATCCATATTGTTTGTTGTTTCCATCCTCTACATGGAATTCTAATCCTTCTGGAATATAATCTGTTACTTCTGTTGCATATCCTGGAATTTCTCCTTCGTTTGTTACTCTTATTTTGTATACAAATTTAACAACAGTTTTATTTAATTTTTTCTTGTCTAATTCTACTTTTGCTATTGGTTCTGGTTCGTTGTTGTTTCTTATTCCTTCTCCAGTGCTTTCTGTTAAACCTTTATTTGGTTTAAATCCAGTATTTGTTGTAGTTGTTTTTCCATCTACTGTTACTACTGATTGTGTTACCCATTTTAATAAGCTTAAATCAAAGATTGGTATACGTACTTTTTCTATATCTTCGTCATCTTCATCTTGCCATTCGTTTGGTGTTGAATCTTCGTCATCCCCACTATCTTCTGTAATTTGTGCTTGATTTATTATTACACTATCTTTATCAAAGTCTTTTGGTTCTTTTATTGTAAATACTACTTTTACGTCTGCATAACTTAATGTTTTTGTTTCTGGGTCAAATGCTTTTATTAATGTTTTTTCTAAGTATCTTGTTCTTATCATTGTTGCTTCTTCTGCTTTTGTTGTTATAACATATTTTTTACCATTATATTCTATAATGTCTTCTTTAGCAATGTTTTCATCGCCTTCTGTCATTTCTCTATACATTACCCAACCATATGCTTTGTTTGTTGCATCATCTGCTTCAAATACTAATCCATTAGGTATATCATCTGAAACTTCATATGCATATCCATCTTCTGAGCCTTCATTGTAAACTCTTATTGTATATTCTACTTTGCTTCCGTTTTTTACCCATAATGGATCTTTTGGATGATTATATGTTGCTGTATGTTCTTTTTTGCCATTTCTATCATATGTTCCATCTATTAATGTACTTACATCTGGCACTGGTTCTCTTGATGCTTCTGGTGCTTCTCCATCTACTTTTGTTATAAATTTACGAAGCGCTAAATCAAAATATTTTAATTGTAATTGTTCAAAATCATCGTCATCTTGTTCACCTGGTGTATATCCATTTTCTTCTTTGCCTGGTGTATGCTTATCATCTTCATAAACATTATTTGGTTCAGAATCTCTGTCATCACCTTTTTGTTCTATTTTGTTTCCATCTTCATCATATTCTTCTGTTATTTCTGCAACGTTCTTTAATATTCCTTTATACGTGTTTTCTTTTAAAACTATACATGTTATTTCAACTTCTTGATAGAACAATCCATCTTTTTCATCATTTGTACTTTGTTGCCATAAGTCTTCATCAGCTTTTTGTGATTTATATGCTTTAATTAATTTTTCTTTTAATGCTTTTGTTGATATTGCTGCTCTTTCACCTGTTACTATTTGTATTTGGCTATAATCTGTTGGCACTTCACCTGTTATTGGATCTTTAAAGTCCTCTAGTTTTATTTTATCTTTGTTTATTTCTGATTCGTCTTTATAGAAACCATTTTCTCCAACTAAGTTCTTTATTTCAATTTCCTCTGGCAATACTTCTTTTCCTGTTGCTTCATCTGTTGTTTTTGGTATTGACCAAATGCTGTTATTTGTATAGTTAGGTAAGAAACCTAGTCCTTCTGGCAAGTAGTCTGTTACTTCTGTTGCATATCCATTTCTATCGCCTTCATTATATACCCTTATTTTATATGTAACTATATCTCCTTTCCTTACTGTTACAGCATCTTTAGGATGAACATATTCTGCTGTTGTTATTTTCTTTCCTGTTGTCGAATCTATTGTATTTAGCTTACTTGTATTTATTTTTGGTGTTCTATCTTTTTCATCTTTTAATTCTGTTCCATTTAGTTTTGTTATAAATTTACGAAGTGATAAGTCAAAAGGTGTTCCTTTTATAATTATTTTCTCAAAATCATCATCATCTTCTTGACCTTTATAATGATATTTAGAATCTGTTAAATCATTTTTATTTTCTTCGTTTCCTTTATATCCTGGTAATGGCTCTAATAAATCTTCTGCTGTTGGCTCAGTAAAGTTTTCTGGTTTAGAATCTCTATCTTTAATTTTTTCTTCTTGTGGTCTTGGTGCTGATGTATAGTCCATTGTTGCAATATTTGTTAAAACCATATCATTTGCTGAAGTTTCTGCAGAAACTTTGAATTTAATATCTATTGATTTACTATCTAGTTTTTCTCCGTCAAATGGATTTAAGCCAAATAAATATGGTTGTAGTTCTGTTTCTCCTTGTGCTGGAATCTTAGATATTGTAATTGTATTTTTTTCCTTATTTATACTATATATATATTCTTTACCTTCTAATTCTTCTGCTGTGTATTCACCTGAAGTTTTAGCTTCTATAAACTCTGGATTTGATTTTGCATCAAATTCTAACCCTTGAGGTAAATAATCTGTTATAGAATATACATAACCCTCTATATCGCCTTCATTATATACTGTAAATCTGTATGTTACTATATCTTCTGTTTTTACTTCAACTGGATACTTTTTATGCTTATAGTCTGCTGTTGTTGCTTCTCCACTTGCTAGTTTAGTTGTATCTATATCTGGTACTCTGGTATCTTCTAGTTTTGTACCATTAACTTCTGTTATATATTTTCTTAATGCTAAGTCAAATGTTTTTCCTGGTAAAACTAAATCTTCATAGTCATCATCATCTTCTTGTGGTGGAGTGTAATCATCTAAATTTGGTTTTCCTGGTACAGAATCATCATCATCCCCACTATCAGCTGTTATTGCTGCTATATTTCTTAGGTTTTGCTCTACTCCACTTGCTATTGCTACAACTTTACATTCTACTTCTAAATCTGCATAATATAATCCGCCTTCGCCTTTTTCTGCTTTTTGCCAAATGCCTTCTGTTGTTTCTGATGTTTTTGTTCTGTCAAATGCTTTTATAGTTGTATCTTTTAAATAGTTAGATGTTATTGGTGTCACTTTTGAACCATCTTTTAATGTTATTTGTTCTCCTGTTTTCCATCCATATGTAGTATTTATTGCGCTTCCAGCCACTAACTCTAGGCCTGCTGGCAAGTAATCTGTTACTTCTGTTGCTTTTCCATCTACCTGTCCCTCATTATACACTCTTATTTTATATGTAACTATATCTCCTGTTTCTACTTTTTGTTTGTCTTTTGGATGAGTGTATGTTGCTGTATACTCTACCTCTCCTGTTCTATCATCTTTAATACCATTTATTAAAGTTGTTGTATCTACTCTTGGTGTTCTATCTGCAACTTCTATATTTTTTTCTGCACGTTTAATTGCTGTTATAAATTTACGTAGTGCTAAGTCAAATCTTTTTGGTACTTCTGCTGATATTTCGTCTCCTGCCTCTGCTTTATCTCTTTTTATTTCAATTACCGCTTGGTCATTTCCTGTAGCATACAAGAAATTTGCTGTTGCCCATTTTCCTGTTTTTGATACTTTTAGTGAAAATTTTGAGCAGTCTATATCAACAAATTCCATTGCTGATTTATCTAATTTAATATAATATTCATTATTATATGTAACTTTTTCTAATTCATTCTCTTCATCATCTTTTCCGATTTTTTGTAAATTTGCATCTAAAACATCAAAAATTTTTTTTCTTTTTAATGTATCTTCTGTTTGTTCAAAATAGAAGTATTGATTAACAATATTTCCCTTTCCATCTTTTAATACTAATTCAAAATCGTTGTATCTTGTTCCAGTTCTTGTAATTTTGAATGGTCCTATCAAATAATAGTTTTCATGTGGATTTGGCTTTGTTCCTGTACTACTTTTATCTTCTACTCCAAATTTTATATTTTTATCAAATTCTATATTTACACTATCACTATTAGTTGTTTCTCTTATTGTGCTAGTTGAATCTGAGCCTTCTTTTAATGCTCCTTCTATAAAATATTGATATATTCTGTTTAAATAGTTTTCGTTTGCCCTTTTTCTAAACACATCATTATTTTCATTTATAGCTAGCAAATTAACTGGTGTTGAAATATTTGTTGATACTGATTCACTTTTTTTATTTTCATTTTCAAATTCGTCATAGTTTGCAAAATACCAAAAAGCTAGCTGTTGAATTACTTCTAAATCATCATCTGTTATCTTATCTTGGTTTACTTTTGCAATTCCTATTTTTGTTAGTAATTCTGTTTTATATTCTTGTGCATTGTATTTATCTGTCTTTACTGGTAAATATGCATTATCTGCTATCCATAGCATTGCATTATATATGTTAACATTGTTATATGTTTTCTCATTAAAAGCAATGTTCTTTACTGTTCTATTTAAGTTAATACTATATAATTCTGTATATTTGTCAATTACATCATTAGCATTAAATTTCATATCTTCTATTACTGTATATTCTGTTGAATTTGTTGAACTATTTTTTCCATATTCTACGTTCCCAAAACCTTTTCCACCTCTCAAACAGTAAAAGCTATCTGCGAATTTTTTATATGGAGTTTCTAATTCGTTTTTATTATAATCAAATATCTTTACTATTGAATACTTAAATTCTTGACCATCTTTATATCTAGCGAAGGTATATTCTTCATTGTCTATGTTTTCATCTCCATCATCATCACTATATGGTCTTGTTATTTGATATGTAAGGTTTCTTTTCCCTTCTGCTGCATATACAGCATTTGAACTTAGTACTGTTGTTAAAATTAATGCTACTACTAATGCCATTAATAAAATCTTAATCTTCTTCATAATTTACCTTCCTCTTTACAAAATACTAACTATATATATTATAAATTTTTTTTAAATTAAATCAATACCTCTTTTTTAGGCATTTTTCTTTTGTAAAAAAACGTTCTTTAAGCCTTTACGGAAGCCATTTTTTAGAGTTTTGTTTTTTATTATCATTAAATATTACATTTTCATGACATTTTTTTATGTGTACAATAATTTTTTCATTTTCTTGTTCTTTTGGCTTATTCCCGTAGTTATACAGCTTTTTTTATATGTATAAAAATCCTTTTAGTATTTTTACTAAAGTAAGCATGCTTTTAAACGCCATATCCAATAATACATACTAATTATACAATATTTTAAGTTATTTATCAACACATTATGTAAAAAAGATTTTAGCAATTAAATCCAGTTTTTTCTATTGACTTTTTTATATAAATTTGCTATTATAGTTATGCTTTAATTTTTGCGGGAATAGCTCAGTTGATAGAGCGCTGCCTTGCCAAGGCAGAGGTCGCGGGTTTGAGCCCCGTTTCCCGCTCCAGATTTTTAGTTGTTCACTATTAACTTTTTTATTGTTATTTGGTACTATTTTAATTAAAAGTGAATAAATTATATCATATCTTAAATATTCGGCGACATAGCCAAGTGGTAAGGCACGAGTCTGCAAAACTCTGATTCCCCGGTTCGAATCCGGGTGTCGCCTCCAAAAAATAAAGACTTTAAAAGTCTTTATTTTTTTACTTATGCAATTAATTGCATATATACATTCTTAAAATTTCCTATTAATTCTATAAAGTAATATCTTGCACTTTTTTTATTTACTATATTTTTTGTGATTATATCTATACTTTCCACATTACTATCGCCAATTTGCACTGTAACTTTTCCAATTTTAGTGTTTTCTTCTACTGGTGCTTCTAAATATTTTAAAGAACTTATACTTATTCTTATATTATCAATTTCTTCTTTTTTTATTGGATATAATTTATATTTAAAATTTCCTAAACCTAATTTTACACTTTGCTTTTCACCTTTATTTACAATAATCCTATTCGCATTTACTTTTTTCCATTTTTCAAATTCCTTATTAATCAATTCTTCTAGATTTACTATTTCATAGTTTTTATATATGTACTCTATTAAATTGATAGAATCTTTTGTCCTTATTTTTTTAGTATCGGCTCCTAGTACAACTGTTATAATATTAAATCCATTTCTTGTTACCGATGTTACTAGGCATCTTCCTGCACCATTTGTAAATCCTGTCTTCACCCCATTCACTCCGTCTAAATATCCAAGCAGTTCATTTGTATTTGTTATTGTTTTTATATTTCCATTTATATTTACATTATGCACTTTAGTACTTACAACCTCTGAAATTTTTTGAATATTTAATGCATAATCGGCAATTAACGCAAGCTCATATCCAGTTGTATAATGCCCTTCTTCGTCTAATCCATGTGGAGTTATAAAATGAGTATGTTTTAAATTTAGCTCTTGTGCTTTTTTATTCATTAAATCTGCAAAATTTTCTACACTTCCCGCAGTGCTTACGGCTACTTGTATCGCAGCATCATTTCCGTGAGCAAAGCATCAATCCATATAATAAATCTTCTTTTGTTATTTTGTCTCCTGTTTTTAGTCCTAACCTTGAGCCCCCTATGTTTGCAGCTTGTTTGCAAACTTCTACTTCTTCATTTAAGTTTTTATTGTTTTCTACAAATACTATTGCTGTCATTATTTTTGTTGTGCTTGCCATTGGAACTTCTTTGTCATAATTTTTACCATATAATATTGTTTTTGAATTTCTATCAAAAGCAATTGCACTTCTTGATAAAATGCTTGGTTCTTTTGAAACATTTGTAGAAACATTTTCTATTTCTTCCTTTAACCATACATAGTCTGTTTCTTCTTCTATTTCGTATGCAAATACACTTACATTAACACACATTAATGCAATTATAAATCCAATTATTCTTTTTTTTATATTATTCAATAAAATCACCTTTTAAATTTTATTAAATAAAGCATTAAAAATGCATAATTTAGTTTTAAAAAATTCTCTTAACTTGAAAGATTTTTGAATTAAATTTTAAGATTTGAAATATCTCTAGAATGATGAATTATATGTAAGATATAAATATTTTCTGAATCAAATTTATATAGAATTTTATATGATTTGTATATAATTTGCCTTATGTTTCGTTTCTCATTTATTACTTTCCCCATTTCTGGAAAAAATAATAAATTTTCTATTCTTTTATTTATTTCATTAACTGTTTTATTTGCATAAAATTCTGAATCTTGAGCAATATACCATTTAATTTGTATTAATTCTCGTTGAGCATGTTTTTCTGTTATTATTTTCAAATTCAGTCCCTTTTAATAATTCATCAATTACCTGTTCCCATGGAATAGTATTATCTATTCCCATTTCTTTTTCCCTATCTAATATAACTGATGTAACAAATGCTAAGTCTAATCCTGTAGCTTCTGGATTATGCATTAGATCTTCTTCTAATTTTAGTAATTCTTCATAACTTTTTGATTCAACCTCTTCTTCATTGACTAAGTTAAATTTTTCATCGTCCATATTATCACTTCCTTTTTATTATGCATTTTTAATTTTTCAAATTATATTCCATTATTTTACATTTGTCAATATGTTTGTGCAAATTTTTGTTTGCGATATATTATAAAATTGGGGCGTATTCAATACGCCCCTACTTTATAATTTATTTTCCTATAAACATTTGTACATATATTTTCCCATATTTTGGGCTTTTTACTACACCTATCCCTGTATGATTAAAACTGCTATTTAAAATGTTTGCTCTATGCCCTTCTGAATTCATCCACGCATTTACAGCCCCACTGTTGCTTGAATTTCCTGCAATGTTTTCTCCTGCTGTTTTATAACTTATTCCATAGCTTTTTAGCATATCAAATGGTGAACCATAAATTGGTGAAGTGTGAGAAAAGTAACTATTATCGACCATATCTTGTGCCTTTATTCTTGCAACATTTTGTACCTCGTCATTTATTTTTAATGCAGATAAACCATTAGCAACCCTTTTTGCATTAATTAAATCAAATACTTCTTGTTCATCAGCTGTAAGTTCACTTTTAGTAGTATTGCTTGCATTTGGCTTTGTTGTGCTAGAATTGTTTCCAGCACTTCCGAGTATTAGGATATATTAGTTTAATATATTTACTGCTAACTGCTCCGATATAATCATTGTCTGTTTGTACAATATACCAATCTCCTATTTTTGCAAACAAGCGTATATATTGGTTTTTATACACTTTTGTTATTACTCCAAAGTTAGTACCGTGGTCCTTGTCTTACATTTAGTGTTGTTGCAGTAACAAAACCTGTTGGTGTGCTTACTGTTTGATAGTTTTTCATTGCTAAACTGCTTGTAAATATACCTGCTATCAAGAAAAAAATCATTACACATAAAATTAATTTTGACTTTAATTTCATAAAAAATCAACTCCCAATAATAGTTTTAGCTATTATTAGGAGTTTATGCAAAAATTTTGGTTTAGTTTAAAATAGTTTTTTAATTTAAAATTTATTCGTCTCTTTTTCTTGTTCCCTCGTCTGGTGTTTTTCCTCCTTGTTCTCTTTCTCCCGATTCTCTTTCTGCTCTGTTCACTGCTTCCTCATATGTCATTGAATCATTTTCTTCTAATAATTTCATTATTCTTTCTGCCTTTTGGTCTATTTTTTCTTCTATATAGTCAAGATATCCCGGCATTGCACCTTTCATTTTTTCCTTTATTCCTAATCTTTCATATAAATCCTCTTTTATTTCTTCTTTTGTAACTTCTCTATTCTGTCTCTCGTTTCCCTCTATTTCATATGTTTGAACTCCTTTTTCTTTTGAAGGAACTCCTCTTTTGTCTAAATTATCAGCTCTTTCAAAAGCCTTTGCCTTATCTGATAAATCTTGACTAGAATTATTTCTTCTATCCAAAAATTCTCTTGCATCTGCAGATTCTTGTATAGTATTTTTTCTTTCTGCTTCTGGTACTTTAATTCCCCAATAGTTTTTTTCGTCTCCCGCTTGTTGTCTACAATAAATAAGCTCACTTTGGCCGTGCTCATTTCTTGTTATAGCATATGCTGTCTGAGAATCAATTTTGTATACAGCAAGTGGTTTTATTTCTTCTATTTTTTCTCCACTTAACTTTTTGATTGTAATGTCTGGATTCTTTCCTCCTGTTTGTTTATTTTGTTCATTTTCTATTTCTTCCTTTTTTCCGTCTTTGTCTTTTCCTATTGCTTTCCAAGAATATGGATCTTTTCCTCTTATCATGTATATATCTTTATATTTTTTATCAAAATTTGCAGCATTAGCAAAAGTGTCATGCTCGGTTACTTTTTCTCCTTCATCTCTTTTTATATGTATAACATCTTTTGAATTAATATTATATTTTTCTGCAATTTCTTCTCTATCCTCTTCTTTGTCATCTTCTAAATCTGGTTTTTCCTCTTCGTCTTTTTCATTTTCGTCCTTTTCTTCATCATCTGGATTTTCTTTTTCCTGTTCGTCATCTTCTTTTTGTTTATCTTTTTCTAGTTCTTTTAAATATTCTATATCGGGAAGTCCTAAGTCTTCATATTTGGCAACAGGATTTTTTTTGTCTTCTAATTTTTGTTTTACATTCTCCAAACCATTTATATCATAAGAGAATTGTTTATTTTCATCTATTGTTGCAATATTTTCACCAAGCAAACTAATATTGTATACTTCTTTTTCTTTTTTTACATTTATATTAATATCTGCTGCTTCTCCCTCTAATGTAACTGTTGCTTCGTCATGTTCCATCTCATTTATTATCTGTGTAAGTATTTCTTCAAATTTAGCTTTAACTTGTTCTTCTTTTGCAAAATCTTTTCCTTCCATTGCTTCATTTTCTGCCATATTAAGACCTCCTTTTAATCTACATTAAATGACATTTCAAAATCTGTACCATCATTTAGTTTTACTATAAATGTTTTTGTTGTACTTTCTGTCTGATTTTCCTTGTTCGTTATTTTTACTTTATACTTATATAGTCCGCTTTGTTCTTCAAAACTTTCATAAGACACTTCATTTTTTGCATATAAAGTAGATTCTATATACTTTTCAAAGTCTTGTACAGTTTTAAAATAATTTGTTTTAAAGCCAGTTGACAAGCAGTTATATGCATAGTTATAGTCATATGAATTTATAGCATCAATAAATTTTTGTATATTTAAAACAACTTTTCCTTGTTCATTTGTCGAGTTGTATTTCTCTAAGAATTCCGGTAAATCTAATGTGTAAGTATCTAACATTATTGAATAATCCATAACACCGCTTTCATTAAATATATAGTAACGTCCCTCTATATCTATACATACATATTCAGTATATTCATCGCGGTCATATGACTGACTTTTACTTATTACTGCATTTTCTAAATCTGCTTTCTTAATGTATTCTAAATATTTATTTATGTTTTCAAATCTTTTTTCCCTATATTCTTTATTTAGCAAGTAATACGAAGCTTCTTTATCATTCTTTAGATATTCTTGATATGTACTGAAATATCTATCAGCCATTGTATTTTTTGGAATTGGAACCATTTTATAAGTATTATCTTTTTTATCTGCAACTTCTTTAACTGTTGCACTATATGAATCTCCAATACTCAATTTATCGTATCCTTTTTCTTTCATATAATTATATGGAAGTACTTGGAACGTCATATTAACTGGATCTAATTGTACCATTAATTTTGTTTCATATTTTTTATTATTGTTCATATTATAATAAAATATGTTCATAAAATATGTTTTTATTAAGTTATTTTCTTCTGCAAAATATACCGTGTTTATTATAAATTCATAATTATCAGTATATTCAATTTGTTCATCTTTTATTTTGTCCAATACATTATTAATAGTAATACCATTTTCTTTAATATAGTCATCTGAAATAAGATTAACTAATTTTGTTTTGTCTTGTAACCCTAAAGTAGTCAAATATGTTTTTACTATATTTTTTACTGAAAAAAATATACTTCTATTTTCTACTTTTTTTAAAATACTAGGATTATCAATTGTAATAATATTTGATTTTCCTTCTCCCTCATATATACTTTTTTCTTCTTTCTTCTTAAAAAATCCTATTATGCAAATTAACAAAATAATAATTATTATTAATATTATAATTGTAAATTTTATAAATTTTTTCATTATATTTCTCCCATTTTAATTTTACATAAGTCCACCTTTGCTTGGAAATGATCCTCCTGTTAAATCAATTCCTCCGTTCCATCCCCAGCACATGCCATCATATTTTTTTATCCAATCTGTTAAATCATCGGGGGTTACCTCCCCAGTATTATGAAGAACCATTCCATTACCAATATAAATTCCAACATGTCCTTCTGGACCATACTGGTTAGCATATCCATATACAGTCGCCCCTAATTGTATTGTATTCCAATCTTTAGAAACTCCCCATTTTCTTCCTGCTGAAACAGCTGTAGCTTCCGTACTTCTACGTCCTCCATCAACTCCTGCTTTTGCATACACATCTGCTACCCATCTTTGGCAATATCCTCTTTCATGAGTTATGCCATATTTTGAAGAGTGCATTGCTACTTCTACTACTTTTTTTTGTAAATCGTTTCCATCACTTGTAAATGTATATACAGATTCTCCAATGCTTTCATACATTTTTACTATATACTTTGATATTTGATCTATCCATGCATCTGGTGGTTGACAATATTTATTTCCTATTGTTTCTACAGTATAATTTCTATCCTTAAAATATGGACCATCTTCACCTATATGTTTTCCTAAATCCCTTGTTGCTTCATTAAAACTAGCATATTTCTTCCAATTTGTCCCGTTTCTGTCTGTATAAGGCTTTCCATCATAGCTATAACTTCCTTTAATACTTGCCCAATTGTGTGTTTCTCTACCTATTAAATCCCAACCCGTTCCTCCACTAGACTCTTTTTGAATTATTGCCATTGCAAATATTGCATTTACCTTATACGTATCTTGTATATAAACAAGGTCATCTACTACTCCTAAGAAATTTTCTTTTGCTTCTTTATGCTTAAAATAGTTGTTTATTACATCTGTTATTTGTTGTTTGTTAAGCTCTTTTAATGCTTGTGGTTCATCTACTTTTACAACCATACTGCCTCGTATACTCATTATTGAAGTAAAATCACCTAAAGAATATATTCCTTTAATTCCTTCAATATCATATTCACTGTCTCTTCCATAATATGAATCCAATAAATACATTATTATTGTAGAAAAATTTGGATCATATTCATCTATCATCTCTTCTAACCATCCTGGCGTGCTAGCCATATTTCCTTTTGCTTTTGGGCTCTCATCATATGCTTTTAAAAATTTTTCGCTTTTATCATCATAAGGCTTTTGCGTTGGAGTCTCTTCTACCAATTCATATTTAGTCTTTATACTACCAGAATCTATTGAACTTTCAGTGTCTGTTCTTTTATATCTAATTGTTTTTTGGTTATAGTCTACATCTATAGCCGAAGTAGTTCCTTTAAATTCCCATACTCCATATACATTTTTAGTATATGTATATCTATTTCCCCCTGCATCTACTAATGTAAAGCTATTAGTAGAGCCAATCGATACAGTTGTAACTATTAGTCCCGTTTTAGGATCTTTAATAGATGTACCAATTAATCTTGTTCCATTGCTATCAATAATTTGATTTATTTGTTGGTTATGTAAAATTTTTATTGTGCTATTAATTATGATATTACTTGGTTCAATTAACACTTCTGGATGAGGTTGTGTTGCTACTTGTGAATTCGCCTGTTGCTCTGTTTTTTGTCTTGCTTTTTCTTCTATTCTTTGTTTATTCTTATTATAATAATCTTCCAAGTAATTTTTCTCTATATCTTCTGGTATATTTGCTCTCTTACTGCTTTTTGTTTCACTATATTTATATGTATCTTCTACTCTGCTTGCTGATTGCTCTAAATTTTCTATTGTTACTTTTTTATCTATAGTTTTTTCTGCTTTCATAAACCATGTATCTGCATATGTTATACCATACTTATATGTGTTATCTTTAAGTATTATATCTTGCTTTACCGTATAGCTTGGCTGATTATTTGTAAAATTCATATTCTTATATGTACAATCATGTATATCTTTCGGTGGAGTTACTCTAGAAAATCCACTTAAATCTTCTATAACATCATTAGGATTATCGCAACTTGAATCACCTGATAAAAATTCATAGTCTTCTATTATTGTTCTATTTCCATTTACAGGTGCACACATACTAATATATTGATAATTTCTTATTGTTTCATAATAATTTGTTACATATGTTTTATTTGTTTCTGTCATCTCTTCAGCAATTGTGATTTCTATGTTAGCACTAAAAGCTAAATTTGCTACTTTTTCTACAAACTCAACATCTTCTGAATTTATTAATAATGCTGTTAATACTTCAAATGGAAGAGTATATTTACTCACTAGAGGTCTATAATCTACTACCATTTCTGATAAAGTATAACTTTCAGAATTTTGAAATGTATCAGTTCCTTTATATGGATTTTCTATCTTTCCATCCGCAAGTGTATATGTTGTTTTATTATACCCCCATGTTGCGATTACTAAATTTCCCTCATCATTAATTGAAAAATATCCTTTTACCTTATCATAATCATTAGTTTCTAAATTCTTCTTAAAGTCCTCGTATTTGATATATTCTAATACTATTGAATTATCTAAATCTGATGTGTTTACCCTTTTTATATGTATTGTTCCAAGTATTTGATTATTTTTTGTTGCTTCTTCTATTTCAGAATCTGACAATGTTTTATATGTTTTAGCAGATGAATCATACATCTCATCTCTGCTTCTTAAATCTACATATTGAGTTGCTATTTCAGCTTTTAATAAATATGGCATTAATTCTATTTCTTTATCTGAAAAATCGTTTTCGTCAAATCCATATAATATTAATAATTGTTTAAGTAATTCATCTTGTGACATCCCATTTGTATCTATTCCTGCATCCGTTAATTTCTTTTTTAATTCATCATTTACACTAACATCCCACGTTCCGTCAGCTTTATTTAGTGTTACAACGCTAGAAGAATAACCTGTTCCAGAACCTAAAGCTTCTGCTTTAGCTGTTTTAGCCATATCCCAATTTCTATAATTTATTACGTATAAAAATCCTCCAATCAAAACAATAACTACTGGGACTAATATAAGAACAAGCAAAATAATTTTTAGAGGCATTGGTAACTTCATAAAAATTTTTACTGCTTTTTTTGCTTTTTCTGCTCTTTCTCTGCTTCTTTTTAATTCATTTTTTGATTTTTCTAGAAAGCCCTTTTCCTGTTTTTTTTGCTCTTCTTCTGGATCCATTGTAACACCTCCTTTATTTTGTAATTTATATTTCTATTTCTATTTGTGCAAACTGATTATTTTCATTATTTAAATACTCTTGATAATTTAAAACTATATTTGTAAAATTTATTGATTTTACTACTTTTTGTGGATTATATGCTTTGTTAAATTTAATACTCACTGTTTGCATCATTCCACTTTTTATAGTCAAATCGTCTATAGATAATTCATTTAAAAATGCAACATAATTTTGATCTTTTATATCTGTCAAATACACTGTTCTTGTATTTTTCTTACTGTCTAATAATATATCATTTTGAGTATTGTTTTTTATTTTTAAAATATATATTTCATAATCAATATAATTTTTTCTTTCTGCTATATAAATTTCTACTCCATTTTGTTTTTTTGTTTTATTAACTTCTTCTTTTCCAATATAATTATTTATATTTAATTTGTACTCATCATTCTCTTTTACTATTGTGTAATAGTCTTGAATACTCATATCATCTTTATTCCCACCTGTTGATAATAAATCCTCTGTAATTTTTATACTATATGTATAAGAACTATCTGTATTTATCCATGCTCTCTTATCATATAACCTATAAGAAGTAAATATTTTATCTACATAATTATTTTTAAACTCTTCTTCTGTTGGATATAGTGTTTCTTTGCAATCAGTTGAAAGTAAATTATATGCTGAGCTTATTTCTTTCTCATTACAAAATTTTATAAAATTATCTATAATTTCTGTTGACTCACTTGCAACTTCTTTTGGTACATCTGTTCCAGATATTATTGAATAATTCTTATTACTATAAGTAGTAGTACTAATATTAGTACTACTACTATCTTTTGTACTATTTTTCAAAGAGTTATTTAATGTTTTTATTACTCCAAATATTAATATTATAACAACAATTGTTATCCATATAGCATGTCTATTTTTGTTATAAAATCCAATTATACTATTCATATTAAATTTTTAGCTTAAATCTCCTTTCAAATCTCCTATTAGTTTTACCGCCTCTTCTGCTTCTAGTGGGTTTACACCTTGTCTTATCAAATTTTGCTTAAAATCATCTTGGTTCTTTGGTTGTCCCCAATATGACTTACTTAAACTTTTATGAAGTTTTGTTGCTGCAACTATTTTTTCTTGGCTTACTCCATTTTTTGCTCTTACCTCCATTGCATTTTTTATGTCATCTGCACTTGTTATTCCATTTGCATGGAACATTCTTATTGCTTCTTCTCTTTGATCTTCATCCAAACCTAATTGATTACATGTTTTTATAAAATCGCTATCCATATTTAACTCTTTTACAGAATTTCTCATATTATACTCGTCGGTTCCCCAAGCATTTTCCTTAAATTCTTCTCTATTTTGTTTTTCTATATTAGTAAGTTTATCTCCTAATGAATTTGCACCTTTTGCACCTACTAATGCTGCTGCTCCTCCATATTTAAACACATTCGATACATCTCCACTTGCTATTCCTGCTGCTAATCCAAATGTTCCTAATGCTGCTGCTCCTGCTGCTCCAAATGCTGCTCTTCTAAACTTTCTTCCTGCCCATTTTCCTGCTTTTACTGCGTTTGGTTTATTAATATATTTTTTTCCGACTCCCTTTAATCCTGCTTTTACACCTGCTACTGACCATGCTGGTTTTGGTTGTCCTGACTCTACTGTTTGTCCATAATTTGGTGCTCCTAATGGTTGTCCATTATATGGTTGTGGTCCTTGAGGTTGCTGATTTCCTCCTGGTGGATTTTCTCCTGGCTGATTTCCTCCTGGTGGATTTTCTCCTGGTGGGTTTTCTCCTGGCTGATTTCCTCCTGGTGGATTTTCTCCTGGTGGGTTTTCTCCTGGCTGATTTCCTCCTGGTGGCTGTATAAATCTTGTACTAGATTTTGTTTTTCCTGATCCAATATCCGAACTTCCTCCTGAATTTCCTCCTGAACCGCTTTTGCTTCCTAGCTTATTTATTGCATTCATTACCATTGCTCCGCCTGCTGCTGCTCCTAATTGTCCTATACTACTTGCCTTATCAAATCCAAACATCTTTCTAAAGAATTTCTCGGCTGGCATCATAAATCCTACTGCTACTATTGCATATAGCCAATTTCCACCATCTACTATAAAGTTTATAGCTGATGATACTAACATATAGTATATTATAGTATGTATTACTGGTAATAAAGCATTAAATACATATTCTCTAATCCACATGCTAAATGCCTGTGCTTGTCCATCTTTTATCTTATCCAGTGGATATGTTAATGCTATTAATGGTGCTATCATTGTTAAAAATGCAAGCATTACTACCCTCTTTAGATATTGCCACAAGAACACCATTGTATATATTACTAACACTATATAAATTACTATATAAGCAAATATTTCTGCAAAACTATCTCTCGAATTAGTAGTATCTCCTACTTTTTCTCTTACTGTAGTTATTAAAGAATCATATGGGTTACCATTTTCATCAGTAGAAACCATATTTTTTGTATCAAATATTCCTACAACTTTATCTGTCATTTCCATTGTAAATATCATTACATATTGTAATAGGAATAATATACACATTGCTGCTACCCAATCTGCTAGCATTTTTTTATATTTTGCTTTGTCTTGTCCTGTACTACTTATTAATATACGTATTCCTACATATACCAATACTGATAATAATCCTACTATTGCTATCATTCTTAATGCTTTATACCATGTTGATATTGACTTTTGTAGCTGTCCTGCTGTGGAAGTTAATTCTTTCTGTGTAAAGTTATTAACTTCAGTTCCCGTATAACTTAATGCCGAATTTAAATCCTCAATAGTATTAAATTTATATAGTGTCACGTATTTCCAGCTATCGGGGACAAGCAAATTGTCTCCATTGTTGTCCCCGCACAACCTTAAATTCCTCTTCAAGAATACAATATACACAATTATTAGCTTTATTAGCCCACGCAACAACTACCGTAGCCGAATCGTAAATTGCGGCACCCCCACCGGAGCCGAGGCAAGCCGTAACATTCTCAATACTTATAAGCTTGGTAACATCATTTTCAATCGAGTAAGCTGGATAATTTGTATTGGCCTCTTCAAACATTTCATCTGAATTTAATTTGTACTCCTCGGCGCTCTTAAATTTTTCCACAGCACCATCGCGAGTAGCAATTTCAATACCGTTATACAGACAGGATCTAATTTTTTCTCCATTCATTAACTTAAGTGCAGCATGTCCAAATGATGTCTCTGTATTTCCATACTTCTTATAGTTCACCATTTTACTATCATTTGGCTTTATAAAATTGGCATCTAATCCGTGGAATTTTTCCTGTAAATATCGTTGCTGGTCCAATATACACTTTATATCCATTTTCTTCGTTTATCGTACTTCCATCCCACAAAAATTGTTGTGCTAATTCTATGGAAAGATCTGCAACAAAGGCTAGTAATTGTGCTATTGGTCTAAACAATTTACCTCCCAGATTTTCATCATTCGATGTAGCAATAGAATAATTAGGCATTATAAAAGTAAATATCATTACAAATAGCGCTGTTAACACTAAAGTTTTTGTTAGTTTTTTATTAGTAATTAAGTTCATATTCTTAATCCTTTCTATATATTTGTCTAACTTTTGTTTGCTAATTTATTTAAGTTCGTTTCTACAAACTCAAATTCTTTTTTCGTTGGTGTTATTTGGATTATTGCTGTATCTGAACCTACTTTAAGTAAACCTTCTCCTATTAAACAAGTTACTAAAAAGCTTGCTTCACCTTCGCTCAATTTAAATACTTCTTTTAAGTAGTTTATTTCTGATTTATCTTGTGCTAAAAATAACTTTGTATCTGATGATGTTAAAACTGCTTGTGCTTCTGGATTTTCGTAAAAATCTTGAAATCTTTGTGAAATTATTGCAAGTGACACATTTCTTTTCCTTGCACGTCTTGCCATTTTGTTTAAAAATTCTACTGCTTCTGGATATGGAAGAAGCATCCATGCCTCATCAACTAAAACTCTTTTTTTAGTTGCTTTCGTTCTATCTTCACTATTCTTTTTAACATATTTTTCCCAAATCCAAGAAAGCAATATTTGTTGTGCAAGTGGTCTTGCAAATCTTTCTTCTAGTTGAGATATATCTAGGTTTATAAATGGTGCTCCATCTAATAATTCGAATGTAGATTGTCCATCAAAATATGCCATTTGCCCATTTAATTCTCTTACATATTGTTTCATAACTTTTAGTAAATAACTATAATGGAATTGGTAATTAGGATCTGTATTTTCTTTTGCTTTTTTTACTAGTGTTTTATACCATGAACCTATTGTAGGCATTTTCTTTTTTGCTTTAAATAAATTGTCTCTTCTTATTCCTCCATTTGAAGCTTCATATAAGCTGTTAGGATCTGCAGTTATTCCTGCTTTTGCATATTCTTCTGCAACTGCTTCTGCTATTATTTGTTTTGTAAGTTCGTTTACCTCTTCACTTCTTGTACTTCCTCTTGCCATTGTTAAAAGAGCTTGCGTAACATCCTCTATTTTGTTTTCTACATTTAAAATAGGTCTTTCTTTTCCTGTTATTTCATCCTTTGTTCTTTCTATTTCTATATCAAATAAATTTATAATTGTTTTAGATGTTGGGCTTATTACTACATTTATTCCTCCAAGAGCTTCTGCAACTGCTGAATATTCTCCTTCTGCATCTAGTGCTAAGCTTTCTATTCCCATTAAAACAGATGATCTTGAAATTAGTGTTTTCATTGTAACAGATTTACCAGCACCAGATTTAGCAAATATAACCATATTATAGTTTGTTAAACTTGGATGGAAATTATCGAATAAAATTGGTACTCCTGTTTGTTTATTAAATCCTAACGGAATTCCTGTTAAGTGTCCCACCTCAGATGTTGTAAATGGAAATACTGTTGCCATAGATGCACGGTCAAATGTATGTGTTCTTTTTATTTTATCATTCATAAGAGGTAAATTTGATTTAAATGCATCTTCTTGCATTGCCCATGCAGATTTTATTCCAACTAAGTTTTTAGACATCTCTGTTGCTAATAATTTTGTATATGCATCTAAACTTTGTAAATTATATGCGAAAAGTGTTGCTACAACAGATGCCTCAAATAATTTATTAAAACCTGATGCAATATTATCTCTTAAATCTTCTGCTTCTAGTCTTTTTTGTGTTAATATGCTTTCTCTGTTTATGTTGCCTCTGTCTGCTGCAACAATTCTTTCTGTTTCTAATTGATTAATTACTTTGTTTAATTCGTTTTGTGATCTTGATTCTGGTACAGGATTTATATATACAGATGTATTTATATCTCCAAATAAATACATATCTCTAAATAAATCAGGAAATGTACACATTCTTGGAAGTGCTGATACAAAGAAACTTCTTGCATATCTTGTTGTATTTGAAATAATTTCTAAATGATCTATATTAGAAGCATCTATTCCTGATGGAGCTATTAATTCTTTTATTGTTTTCTTTCTTAAAATTTCATATTCTGGTTCTTGTTTAAGCATCTGCATTTGTCTTTGTTGTTCTTCTAGTTCTCTTTTTTTCTTCTTTGTCATTTGCATTTCCTCCTTCTTTTGTCTTTTTACTCGTTTTGCCATTTACTCTGTTTATTGCCTCTTGTGTTACTTCTTTCCCTATGTATTGCTCATTTTCTTTTAATATGATCTGTGCCATTTCTTTAACTAATTCATCAAAAGATTTTTCTTTCTTCTCTACTGCTTTTTCTTTTTCTGATTTTATCTGGTCAACATATCCTTTTGCCATTTCTAATGCTTTTTCTTCTATTTCTTTGTTTAATGCTTCCATTTTTTTATCTAATACATCTGGAGCTGTTGAATATAGTTCTGTATATCCAGCTTTTAGCGCTTTATCTATTCCATAAACTTCTGATTCATCTCTGTTATATGCTACATACAAAAGCTCTGCTAATTCATAAGAATCCATTACTTTACACTTCATACTACATGCAAACAATGTCCTTATTAATGCTTGCGACCTTGTGTATAGTTCTGAAAATACCATTTGTTTTTTCTCTTCGTCGCTTAGCATATCGTTTCCTAAATCTGCTGTATTATATGGAACTATTATATAATAATGTTTTTTTAATACATTTTTATTTAAACTCATTTTTTCTATATTTTGTGTAACATCTTTTCCATAATCATATAAATTCTGTAGCCTTGCAATTTCAATTCTTAATTCTTTTATTGTTTCAGTGCTATATGAACCAGTTTGTAACATTTTATTATATTCCATTTGTTTTTTATCTAATTGTTGTTTTACTTCTTCTATCTTTTTTGTATAGTTTTCTATGCTACTACTTATATTTATTGTTCTTGTTTGTGTATATAATTGTATTGGATGCCTTAAAGTATTTAAAAACTGAACAAATCCTGCTTCTACAGAAGTCTTTTCTACTTCTGACATTAAGTCATAGTTTATTCCCTCACAAGAAATTACCATTAAGTATCTTTTTCCACCGTTTTGCACAATCATGTTATCTTCTATTTTATCAAACTCCATAAAATCAAATACAGATAATTTTGTATATTGTGAAGTCTGTTTAGCAGTTTCTTTTGTTTTTAATTTAGAATTTTCAATATTGTTTGAGTTGTTATTTTCTTGTTTTTCTGGACTGTTCTCTTTTCTTTTCATGTACCAATATACCATAACTAGTACTACAACTATCATAAATAAAATTACTGCTACTATAGTTAGCATATCTACAGCATTATCCATTGTTCTTTTCCTCCTTAGTATATACATATATTCTTCTCTTTTGAGCCTTAAACTTTATAGCTCTTAGCATAACCTCATCTATTCTTTCTCCTCCAGCTTTTCTTGTTATTTCAAATCTAGGAGAATCTGGAATTTTTAATGTTGCTATTCCATAACCTATTGCAGCAAATATTAAACAAATAATAAGTTTTACATAGAATTGTGAAAACAACATTCCTATTAATGAACTCACTAATAATCCTACTATTAATCCTACAGCAGTAAATATTAATGAACGTGTGGTGAATATAAATAATATTCTACCTTCACCTCTAACATCTCTTGGTATACTATGTGTAGCCAAATTGGTTTCCTCCTTTGTTTTGTACTATTTTTCCTGATACAATTATACTTATATATATTATAACAGATATTAGCACTAATTGTAATATATTAGTAAAAAAAATAAAAAAAACATAAAAATGTAATACTTTTGTAATAAAATAAAAAAACTTGTTAGATTTTCTAACAAGTTTTTTTATTTTATTATTAGTTACCACCAAATGTTGAGAAAATCATTGTTGCAATTTGTGTAGCACCCATTACAACTACGATACCTATAATTAATGGCATAAATGATTTTTTATATTCTGCTCTTTCCTCTGTACTTCCTATCATGTATTTTAAACCTAAAATTCCAATAATTAGTACACCAGCTATTACTGCAATATTTCTAATCAATCCCATTATTTTTGATGCAGTGCTTTGAATTCCTTTTGTATCTATTCCAGAATAATCTGGTTTTATAGAATCTGGCTTCAATTGTGTTGCAAAACATATTGGACTTACTGCTACAACTAACATAATAGCTACTAATAATGCAGAAATTATTTTTACAGATTTTTTCATAATATTTTCCTCCATTTCTTTATTATTTATATATTAAACTTCCTTAAATCTCTTTAAGAAAACTTTAAAAACTAATTATTTAAGTTTTACACCATCTGACGTTTTTATAACCATTTTTCTTTTTTCACATTCTTTATAAATAGCTTTGGCAGAACCCCCTAATTGTTCTATTGCTTCATCTACTGATACTCCTGGAGTTCCTTTTCCTCCACTTCTCGGATCACTTGCCGAACCGTTTTACTTTGTCAGCCACTTCTGTATCTATACGATTATTTGACCACAATGCTCTTAGTTCATCATCACTTAATTCTGATACATCTAATTCTCCTTCACCTATTTTAACTGTTGCTAAACTAGCCTTTGTAGCAGAATCTATTGTAATTCCTTCCAAGTCATTTCCAACATTTACAAGTGTTTTCCAGATAAAGAAGGCACCAAATACTACAAAGCATCCAATTATATATGGTGCTAATGCTTCTTGTATCTTTGCTTTTCCTTCTATGCTTCCTGTTATAAACAGAACCCCTAGTATCGCTCCTATTATAACTGCAACGCATATTGCTATAACCATAAGCCATTTATATATTGTATTAGATGTAGATTGTAATTTTGTTTCGTCAATTACACTGCTTGGAGATTCTCCTGCTGCTAAAAACTTATTTGCTGAATCAAACATATCTGATACCGCATTGGATTTTAGTGGGACAAGAATACATGTTAATAATAGCAATAATATTATTAATACTTTATTAAATAATTTTATTCTCATACATGTCACCACCTTTTACAAAATTATACTTTTTATTGTGCTTTTGTCGCTATGCTATATATTATACTTGGTATTATTGTACATGCTGCTACTAATGCACATCCTATTATATATGGAATCATATTCTCTTTGTAGTTTGCCTTCTCGTCTAATGATCCTAGCATATATTTAAGTCCTATAATTGATAATGCTATAACAGACACTATAATTCCACAATTTCTAATAATACCTAATACTTTACCTGCCATAGTTACTGCTCTTTCACTTTCTTCCAAAGTTAGTTTCCCTGGATTATATCCTTCTGGATTTATACCAATATCTGCTTGTACAGGAGTTGATATTAAAACTAATAGTAATGTTAAAATAGAAAATATAGCAATAATTTTTATAAACTTTTTCATATACTATACCTCCTATCTCATTACTAATTTAATATATCTATTTCTATTATACCACAGTTTTCCTTTTATTTCAACATTTTTCATTTTCTTGTGCTATTTTATGTTATTTTATCATACAAAATATTAATTTGTAAATACAAATTTAAAAAAACAGTTTAAATATTTTTTATATTTAAACTGTTTTTTATTATGACATTATCTTCTGTCTTTCGTATATATTCTTGTTCTTATTTTTTTATTATAGTATCTTGCTATTAATTCGTCTAATTCTAGGCTTAGGGTATATATATATGTATAATCCTTCTCTTTTGTTATACTTTCATTTAATTTTCGTCTTAATTCTAGGATTTCTTCATCTACCATAGACTTTTCACTCCTTTTATTAATTTTTTCTTTTGTATATTAATAAAATACCATATTTTTACATTTAGGTCAATAAAAAAACAGCAAAAATGCTGTTTTTTGAATAAATTTCGTATGTCATATTTCTCTATTTTTTAACATCTGTTTAGATTTTAATATATTTTATTTTTCATTTTGTCAAGAAATAAAAAAAAACGACAAATTGGAATTTGTTTAGTTCCGGATGAATT
>ULMG01019590.1_pt1 | contig 27582 bp, 30 predicted proteins | sample 1951601 | NCBI WGS metagenome assembly ULMG01 (sample SAMEA4835545, study PRJEB28245) | human gut metagenome | biome: gut microbiome; material: fecal sample | place: Denmark | collected 2008
TATCCTAAACACAGGGTTTTCCCCCTGACCCTATAAATACCGGAAACGCCAAAATATTGCATCAAAGACACAACTTTTTTTAGAGGACTCTGTCTCTTAACCTAAAGCTTCTCTGACATTCAATACTATGTTTCAAAGGGGATTACAGTTAAAGAAAACGTGAGCCAACTATGCCACGTCTTGATTGTAGGTCGTAGGAAACCTTTTGGACAGATGTAACAATAGTGACCCACGCGTATGCGTGAGAACCACTATGCTAATCTTTGTCCTTAATGAATTTCCTACGTTCACAACCACAAGATTGAGCATAACGCTTCTTCTTTTTTCGTATGTCTTGGATAGAGTTGCCTCAATCCAGATACAAAGATAATACAAATCCCGTAAAAGGCTCTTGTTGACAGGCATAAATTTGTGTTTTAGGGGTTGTTTTCTCTTATTTATATCTCTATTATTCAAGAATATTGGGTATTTGACTTCCGATTCCGCTCTGCCCGATGGAAAGGCTGCTGGCTTTCAGGGCGTTTGTGTAGACCTATAGAATTTTTGTTGTTACGATTGAGAATTGTCTTCCGTATTCGGACGATGTTGTGATTGGAATAATATCTTCGGAAGTCTGGTCGGGTTTCAGATGTAGATAAGAATTTTTCAAATTCTGCGTATTGTAGAGTTCCACATCATAGTATTTGTAGTCAACGGTGCGAATGGTGGTGCATTTGATTTGATTCAGCATTTTCTGTATTGAATCAACCGTTGAATCTGTCAATGTCAGAGTAAGTAATATGTGTTTGTATTCTACGGGATCTTCTTTTGATTAACAGACTGTCTTTGTGCCTATTGCTCCGTCAGTAACTATTTTGTCGGTCAAAGTAATTTCAACACAATCATCTGCTTTATTGACACTCAATGTAATATATGAATCCTTTTTTATGCTGTCTGGAATCGAGCCGTTGAATAGATTTGTTACTTCATAAAATATGGTGTCGTTTTTCTCAAAATTGTCTTTCATCCACTCCACGCCGTACTGCCTGTTGTTGCAGGCGGTAAATGATATTATGAGTAGGGCGAATATCGCAAAAGGGATATGGTGTGGGTGCGGTGTTTTCATAATTCTTGATAGTCTATATTTTGTTCTTGAGCGAGCTGGGCAATGTCTTCTATGTGCTGACGGTAGAGTTCATCATCGAGAGGAACTATGACGGAATATGGTGCAGTGGTAGCATCCAGCCCGATAAAGTCCTGAGCGTGTAAAGCTATGGCACCAAATTCAGGATATGCGGTTATTGAATCAACCACGGGAATTTCATAGTCTCTGATGTGCTTTTCGATACAGTCTTGTTTCTTATACAAGGCACTTGTTGGTATATCAATGAGGCTATATGAACCTTTACGGATGATGAAGTCTCCTTGCTCGCAGTATTTGTTCATTGGAAAGAAGATACGGTCAGAAGACATATTGATGAGTGGCAGGATGAGTACGAAAAGGTTTATAAGAATCCATCCTCCGCCGTAAATTTTAACTGGTTTGCTGTTGCGTTTCAGAAACGGTAAGGTGACAGCACTCAACATTGTAACCCAGAGTATGATGTAGCCAAGATTCCACCGCAGATGGTCTTGTCGCTCGATAAGCAATAAGATTGCGAGACATAGTACAATACCTATGGCGTGGATGACAAGCGGTATTATGTGGGGCTTTTTCATTTCTTATCCTCTTTTCGATGTAACTCTTCTTCAATTGCAGGCAAAAGTGTCAGCTTCCTGTTGTGATGCAATTCAAGTATTCCTGATTTTGTGGAAGTCGCTTCTGACAATGGTATGATGTAATCCGTAAATAGATTTTTCATCTTTTCCCTCCATATACCAACGTCAGTTGGCTGATCCAAATCAAATATTGAGTTGTATTCTTTCGGCTGGCGGAGAAAGACGTCACCGACATCATTTATGAGTGTGTTTTTATCTAATGTGTAGTGATGACCGAAAACTCCCTGAATGAATATTTTTATGACTAAATCGTAATAGTTTCCGAAGTTGGATTTTTGAAGCAACAAGACGAATATGCATTCTGGACTTTCTTTAATCCAGCAACTATACATTTTCCTGAATCCATAGGATTCGGCGATAGATCCAAATGTCTTTTTGCATTCCAAGTCGATTATCTTATTCGCATTCGTTGATGTATTACGTGTCTTCCTATCTTTTAATATCCACCGTTTAGTAAGAAATGAGGTAATCAATACGGGTATGGCGAGGAACACAGCCCACATTGCACAAACAATAGCAATAAGTTCATTGTCTGTAATATACTTACCCTCATCGGGCGAAATATCAGCAGGTCGCATATTTGCAGTAATCGGATTCCAGTCATAAAAGAAAATCAACAGAGATACTATTACTAATAACGAGGAAATCAAATACAACCACCCCGCAAGTTTCAGCCACGAATTGCCTTTGTATAACAGCCAAGTAGGAATGCCACATATCGCAAAATAAAGAAGTACGACCGGGAATGATAGTATAAGTATGACTCCTGTGCCCATGTCGAACTCGGCGTCCTTACACCAGAGGGCGAATAGTAATGTGCAAAACAGCAAAAAGCCACAGAGCAACATCATTGCCTCGAATATCCAAAATCGTTTATCGGTCAGTTTCACATCTTCTTTCTTTTTCGCACTTCGGGATATAGCCAAAGTAACAATGAGCATAAAAACAGAATGAAATAAAACACGACATATCTTTGGCTTAGTTCACTGTCTTCGAATATCGCATCATTCTTCGCATCGTAGTAGTACGCCAAATTCTCAACATTTCCGGCTTTACATCGAGGAGTAGGTATGCCTGTATAATATTCTTTGTTGTTATATGCTATTTTGACAGAAGATCCGCCTCTGAATCCACTGTTACAATTTACTTCCAATATATTAAAATCAGTAATCGGATGTTCGGATGACACAATGTTAGTCCTATGCCTATACTCTTCAAAAGCGTATATTGCCAGTCCTAACAGAACAATGTTTATTACCGAGATTATGATAATCCATTTGTTAATCTTCATAACTAACCTCCTTTCACTAATACAAACATCCAAAAGAAATACCACAATGGATGCTTTAGAATTTTATTCCAGATATGTTTATGACATTATTTCATTATTGTTATATACAGTTCGGCAACCAATCTTTGCCGTATATTTCCACATCGTAATAATATTCATTCCATTCTTCATAGAAATCAATCACCAACGAATTAGTTAAACTTAGGTCGTAAAGCACAATCAGTCCGCTATGCTCATCCTCATATTGAAAATCGGCATTAAAGAAATCTATTTCATTCAAGACAACTCTGCCGCATAGGTCGGAATGTTTGATTGACATATAAACCGCATCGTTATACCTTTTCCCGATATGTGACAGAATCTGTTTCAATTCGGTTTTCTCCAAAAACGGAATCCGTTGGGATTTCCAAGCGACATTGCTCTGCTGAAATAGTTCGCCGTTCTTTATAATTGCCGCAGATATTGTATCGGAGTCTTCCAAGTTCAATATCTTGAAATTGTCACCGATAACAAGTCTGGAGAGTTGTTCCTGATATTCGGGAAGGAGCTGCTTTCCTTTGTTTTTTCTTAGCAGAAACTGTAATCTGCTTTCCTTGTTGTCATTCATCTTCATAATTGGATATAGGTCTATTAAAAGATGGGAATGCCTATGGCGTAGATGGCAAGAGGTATTCTATGGGGCTTTTTCATCTCTTACCTCCTTTTCGCCAAAGATAAATAAACATACAAAGAGCTATGAAATAATTGAGCCAAAGAGCTACGCTCAAATTATTTATTACAATTATACAATGGTGTATTTTCCAATCGGTAATTGCAAAAGCCCATAGCAGCAGTTCATAAATGCCAATCACTGCAAAGACTATAATACCGACTATCTTATGCCACTTATTCATTGGGAACTCGGTTTAATGTAATTTGTTTCTTGTTTTGCCAAACTTCTTTAGACAATGTAAGCTTTTTTATAGTGTTGACTTTGGTCTGTATAGTGTCTAAAAAATTATAACCACCTGCAAGAAGATTGTCCGGGGCACTGCTGGAAATGAGGATGACATTCCCTTTGGATATCTTCCATATTCCACAATTCCAGATTTTGGGTACAGGGCATCTCTTATCATTTCGGGTTTGATTAAATGTATAAGTAGAATCTGCATTAAGGCTCAGTTCATAAATAAGCTTGCCTTGCTTTCCGCGATAATTGCCAACAAGATGTTCATTGCGATAGTATGGTAATTTTGTTGTTATTATTAGCAACGGCGTTTGAGGATTACCGCAACCTATCTGAATATTTTTCAAGATTTTGCAATCCGTTATTTCGTATTCTTTCAAATCAGCAAATTCTTCATTTATAATCTGCTGAATCCGTCCGTTTTCGTCTAATGTATCCGCAGGTATTTTATCCTCAATTTCGCAAAGTAATCCGTTAATTACAACCTTTAAAGTGGTGCGGGATAAGGAGTCGTTTTTTGCTTCGTTGTTATTACAAAATTGCATACCATTGACAGTTTGTGCAGAAAGATTAACTGTACAAATAATCATTATCCAACCAATAATAAATCTAAACTTTTTCATAAGAGGGGATGTTTATCGTTTGGTTTTGTCTTTTATGACGGGAATGTTGAAGAAGCCGTTTTGGAGGGTGAAGATGACAGTATCGCCAGGTTGGGCTTGGTCGTAAAGTTCGGAACCATTGAAACGTCGAATCCCGATTTTTCCATCTTCAAAATTAAATTTTACATAGTGGCTGATTCCGACGCTTGATGTTCCAGTGTATCTGCTGATGACTGTTGCGGTTTCATTGTAATATGGATTGTTTATAGGGATGTAGTAATTCATTGTCAATACTATACAGACTATAACCACACAAGTCAATATGGCAGCAAGGGAGTGTAAGAAGGAATACAAGCTGCCCCACAGCCACCATTGAAATATCCTACAATTTATTTTGTATTTTCGTATAAAGCGTATAATGCCTATTATGAACCCGATTATAGCAAATGATATAAACAGCCAACCGAAGTTGCATATTGTTTTGTTGTCAACTATTGACACCCACACTATTAGAGGAAAGAAGCAGAAGCACATAAGAAGCCTGAGCAAAGAATCCGAGGTCTTTTTCACTGGTTTGTTATGTCGTTTCTGCTGTTTCATTTAATGGGGAGTTTTACGGGCTGTAAAATTAGTGATTTTTCTGATTGAGTGGTGCTAATTGGATGATATATTTGTGTTTGGAGGGTTTAGAAGGTTTCGTCGTCCTGGATGGCGAGTTGGTAGCAGTGGTAGAGGGCTTTGCCGATTTTGTCTTTCTTGAATTGCTTTTCGTGGTTGGACGGGGTCATTGTGAGGCGGATTTTGGCTATGCCGTGCTGGAGGAGTTCGAGCTGGTCGGGGGTTATCCAGAACTGGGCGATGGAGCTGATGTCTGTGTCGGCAAGGATGACGTTGTTCACTATTGTTCCGCCGTTTTCACTGGCGTTGCTGATGACGGTGCCTTTGAGTTCGATGAGCTCGTCGGAGAAGGTGCGGATTTTCATTATGGGGTCTTTGAGGAAGACCATACAGTTGGATTTGACGGTGGCGACTATGGAGTAGAGGCTGTCTTGTTTTGCTACGCCGTATGAGAAGGTGTAGCCGTCCGCGAAGTATTCCTGGGCCTGGGCGGAGAGCCCGATTGCCAAGAGAAGCAGGAGGAGTTTTATTTTCATATTACTGTGAGTTTTCTGTTTATGGATAAAACTTACAAAGTAAGTGATTTTTCTGATTGGTCGGCAGCATTAGCTGTGTTTTATTTTGTTGGAGCTAACTGAGTATTTCGACTATGTTCCATATAAGGGGGGATGTTTGAGTTTTTGGGCTGTTGGGTTTGATTGCGGACAATGAGCAATAGCGTATAAAACGAAATTAAGCAGGAGAAATTATCCCTCCTGCTTAAATTTCGTCACTCCAATGACATTCACTTGACCTTATATTTCAGAATCTCCTGGATCATTTCCTTGACGTCCTCTCCGACCTGCACGAAGTTCTTGTAAAGGATTCGCTCCCGTTCATCCCTTGATTTGAAGGTGTAGAACTTGGGCAGCGGCACATAACCGGCTTCCTCCTTCTTGATTTCTTTCATGTCGAAGTCTGTCTTGCAGTAGAACTTGGAAGTCTTGAACTCCTCGCTTTCTTGAATGTTCATACTTCCACCGTTTCCTGTCTTGGTCTGCACAAAATCACGAGCAGTCTGGCCGCATATCCAGCCTGTCGGCATATCGGAGATTTTGGAGGCAGGAACAAGGCTGTCCATATTCTCATTGAGGTTGATGGAGGTCTTGTCCCGGTCTATGGTCACGCCTTTTTTGAGCTGAACCACTTTGCCGAAGATGTCTGAAGACAGCCATTCAAGTGTCTCTTTGGAACGGGCGGAACCGCTGACTACATTACCCACAGTGGTGATAATCTTCTGCATACCCACTTTACCATAGTCCGCTTCAAGCTGCGGCAGTTCCTGAAAACCCAACGCTACCGACACCTTGTTGCTTCGTGCCGTACCGATAAGACGGTCGATTTTGTGAAAATAGAGCGTGGGCAACTCATCCACGATAATGCTTACCGGGATGTTCTTGCCTTGTCCTGTATTCACTCGTGTAACCAGACGATTGAGGATAAGGGCGTTCAGCGCACCGATAATGCTTTCCATCTCAGGGTCATTCGCAATCAAGAGATAAGAAGGGCTTTTCGGGTCTGACACTTTCAAGTCGAAGTCGTCACCGTCCTTGTGAAATATCCAGTAACTTTCCTTGGTCGCAAGACGTGAGGTATAGACACGCAGCGTACCAATCATACCTTCCAACTGTTCCATGGCCTTGTTCTTCAAAGCGGTCTGGAACGGACCGAGCAACGGAGCGACCTCGTTGTCGGTCTCCAGCACCTCGAAGATGGTCTGATAACTCTCATTGAGAAAAGACAAGATATGAGGCATATCGGAGTATCGTCCCAGCCAATAGGCAGGCTCCACTTCCTCGCCGGCAGAATTGAACACACGCCCGGTCGGTATCATTCGTTTGGTCTGTTTGTCCTGCACCTTTTCCGCCATGAGCATATTGCCGTCCTTGTCGTAAGGCTCTTTGCCCCAGTTGCAGAAGAAATAGATACAGGCGGCAAGGAAGTTGACGGCAGAGGTCTGGAAGAACTGGTCACTGCCACCGCCTCCTTCTTTCTTGCCTTTCTGCAGGGATTCTAGCAGGGTCTCGGCAGTCTCTGAAGCTGCTGCAAGGTTGTTGATATACTTCAATTGGATAGGATTCACCCTGCGGCTGTACTCCACATCCACGAAATTGATGATGTTGAACTTGCAGCCCTTGGGCAGTTTGCCAAGTTTCTGATTCTTCTTGTAGTGATAGTACAGCTTTGTCGCCAACGTCGGGAACTTGTAGTCATACACGACCATCGCAAATCCTTTGGCGGAGTGCTGGCGTATAAACGGCTCAATGATGGAGAAAGTCTTACCCGAACCCGGTGTGCCGACTACCCATGTGCCACGGAAAGGGTTGCTGATGTTCACCCAGCCCTTGCGGAACTTCCCCTTGTAATAGTAGCGCATAGGAATATTGACAGAATACTTGTTCTCCTGCAACTCTTGGCACTGTTCAAAACTCTCGTTCTCGAAATTGAAACGGTCTTTCAGCAGCCCCTCTTTGAGGAACTTGGATATATTGTCGAGAGCAATGTGTACCAGCACTACGCCCGCTATGGAAGCGAGCATGTAGAGCCAGATGTTCAGTCGCAAGGTATAGAGCCTTGTCTCCATCGGATAGCCGAACAGCCAGACCGACACCACCACCAGTCCGATGCCGATAACCAAAGGATAAAGGACTTGCTTTCTTGCATCGAACTCCAGTTTCTTCTTGTTCCTCGTGCCTATGCAGGTGATACAGATGAGCAGGAACGTGGCGAGTTTGCTATATGCGAGGTTGCCGTCATTGTAGATTATCCACCGCTTGATACGCCCGTGCAGGTCGCAGAGTATGCCGCCCCAGTGGTCAAGCATGGCCGGGTCAATGGCATACTCGAAGAACTCCAGCAGAATGGAGACATAGATGACCGAGCGGAATATCTTGTAAAAACCTTGTAACTCTTTGCTTTCTTCCATTTCGTTTTCTGTTATTCGCTAATCCTTGTGTATGCTGTTTCTCAATCTCTCAACGTGATGATCGCCCTCGATTTATGAGCCTGTATCTTTGGGGTATCGTGGATGGCTCCGCTTCCCATGGAATAGAGCCAGGCCTTGGCGGTCTGTTGTTCGTTGACCTCTGTACTTGTCCAGTACCAGCAGTCATCGGCTTCCACGGACAGCGTATCTCCGCCGCACATCTTAATGACTGGGTTGATTTGTTCCCTTGCATAATAAAGCAGACGCATCTGCGCCAAAGAGGGGATATAGGCGGATTGTCCGTATCTCCACAGGTCAAAGACTTTCTCTGCCAGTGGAGAAGAGGTCTCTCTGGCATCCAACAGAGCAAAAGTATTTTCAAAGCCGTCCAAGGCGGTGATGTCGGCTGACGTGTTTTGCTTCACACCTATGCTGTCTGCAAAAGCTAATGGTTCCAAGTCCCACAGATAGACGGCATAACCGTTGCCCTCGGTGTTCTCATCGTGATTGATATGAAACACCACGGCAATGGGCTGTTTCTCGGACTGCTTGAAGTCCGATACCGACAATACCTTTCCGTCCGTGCATAGGATATGGCAGGGCTTCATTGCCGTGTCCGGGAAATCACGGTGCGCGTCACAAGCCACGAACAATGTGGCGATGGTCAGCAGACCGAACAGTCTGCGACCTTGTCTGTATAGTTTCTTTTTCATCTTCCCTTAGTTTAGAGGTAATTTTACACCCAGGACAACACCTGTGCGGAACAGGTCTTCTCCCTTTATCATCAAATCGGTTTTCACCTGACAGAACAGTTGCCAGCCGCTGCGAAGCACGTAGTTGTGTTCATAGCCGAGGTGTATGCCGCCCAAGAAGCGGTTGGTGTCGCTTCCGGCAGATGCTCCGATACGGACATTGCCGTAATGGTTGCGCCCACGCACCACGCACGGCTTGTAGGCTACGCCGATTCCATAACTCCTGTAATTCTTCCAGAACGATTCCGGACAGATATGACCGCAGGATTTACACTCGTCCCATTTGAGGTAGCCGTTGACAAAGACCTCCCAAGCGTGATGGTACTTACCCTCGTGTTCGTAGGAGAGGGTGAGATCCAATCCGTTTTGATACAGGCAGCCTACGCCTAACGAAAGGCGGTCGCTGTTACTCTGCGCCTTGCCGCTTACGGCAAATGTCAGGACTGCCGCTAATGCCAATAGTATCTTTTTCATCATTCCTCCTCCAGCAATACACGGTTAAACGAATCGGCTGACAGCACATCCTCATAATCTATGTTCAGACGGATATTCCTGCCGCTTATCTGTTTCTCGGTCATCTCGATGGTCAGCACCTTGTCGTTGGGAAAGGTCATCTTCTTGACCACGATGACATTGCGATAACCGTGACGGAACGACTTGGCCTGTTCAAGAACCAGAGCAGGTGTCAGTTCAATGATTTGAGCGTTTGTAGCCTTGTTCACTTTCTTGTCGGCAAGCTTGACCCTGATTTCATCGATGTCAAAACGGATGTTGGTCTTGTTCTCTATGGAGAAGTCAATGAAAAAGTAGTCACCGACCGCATAGATATTGTTCAATTTCATAATCATACGATGCTCCCGGCTTTTCACATTGCGGTACTGTGCCGGAGAGTTCCATATCCGTCTGGCGTAGCGTGTCATGTCGGACAGCGACATACTCACTGCCGGACTGTTGTAGGCGTTCCGTTCCATAAACTCGATTTCCTTGTCTGTCACTGCTTCCTGCATCCTTGTGGTATAGAGCAGCGCATACTGGGTACGGTAGCGTTCCGTGACAATGGTGACGATGGCAAGTACCTCTCCGTCCTCGTGTCCTGTCTCTTTGGGCTTCAGACGGATGGTGTTGTTTATCGGCTGGTCGCCGACCACCTTGTCTGTGGATATGTCCACGAAACGGATAGGCTCGGAGGCGGTGATGACCGTGGTCACCTGTTCGTTGACGGTCAGTTGCTCCAACTCTTCGTATGTCTGCTGGGCGAATGTGGGCAGGCTTGACAGTGCCGCCATTACCCCTATACAGATAGTCTTGATAATCTTCATGTCTCTGATTCTTTGAATGGTTATTTATTCTGCATTTCTCTTTTCCTTGCTGTTGATGATATAGACAAACGTGCCGTATTTCAGATTGACCTTGTTCTTCTTGATGTTCTTACTAATGGCGTTGCTTGTCTTCTGATAGGCATCCTGAAAAGCCTGCATACCCCATTGGGTTAGGCTGTTGCCGTTGTTGCCGGTATTCATGTTCATGTTGCTGCTGAACGCTCCGCTTGCCACATCCTTGGCGGTCTCACGGAATGAACTTGACGGCACATACAGACCTTCCAGTCCGTCGGTGTCATAGAGCGAAAGGCTGACCTTGATGATTTCATCGTTCACCAGTACGCTGTTGATGGTTCCCTTGACCCTCTGCGAGGAAAAACCGCTCATGATGGCGTAGAGGTATGAGCCGCTTCTGACTACCGTTTCGTTGATTTCCACATCATCCAAAAGCCGGAGTCTTACTCGGCTGCCGTCCACCGCCTTGACATTCTCGTCGATTATCGCCTTGATCAGATTCGGCTCATGCTCGTTCTGGGCTATGGTGTTGAAATAGTCGGAGGTTACCTTTACCTTCTTGACCATTTCACCCGGTTCTTCGTTTTCGGATGGGGCGTTCACGGCACGGCTGTCTTCGTTGATTGTTCCACTCGAAGCCACATCGGTTTCCGTATCGAGTTCCAGACTGTCTTCTACAAGCGGCTCGACCGGCTCCATCTGAGCCTGTGCCTTTAACCGTGCTTCCGCAAGGGCACGCTCCAGTTCTTTGAGGGCTTCCTGCTCTCTCGCTTTGGCATCGGCAGCTTCCTCTGCCTGTAGTTTCTGCTGTTCCAGTTCGCCCAAGAATGCAACTTCATCCTGGCTGTACTGCGATTCATATTTTTCTTTGTTGTCATCGGGTTGGTCTCGTTCTATGTTATCCACGGCCGTGTAATCGGCAATCTTGCCCCACGACTTTGCCATATTCTCATATTTACTTCCAATGCCGTCACCACTTTTGAGGGTAGCATCTGGCAGGTCGGGATTCAGGAACTCCGTGGTCTGGAGTGTCTTGTCCGTAATCTCCGCCTTTTCTGCGTTGAAGAGGTCAAAGATGAAATAGGACGCACCCAACAGCGGAATGTACAGAATGGCAGGAAGCATATACTTCGGCTGCCTGAAATTGATTTTCTCAAATATCCTTTTCATCGCTGTTCGTTTTGACGGGGTTCAACAATGGGAGCAACCAGCTCCTTGTGCCGCTCTTTGAGCAGGCTGTCCTGCACTTCTGTGGCACTTCTTACCTCCTGACCGTGGCGATAGACCTTTGTCAGACGATAGATGTTGAAGGTGAAGGTGCCGATAACAAAGCCGAAGACCATGACCAGGAACAGTATCTTGTTCCTGTTGGCAAAGCCCTGTATCTTGGCGGCAAGTTTATCAAGTCGTGTCGCTTTGGCGAATTTGCGCCCGGCACTCACATCACGCTCATACTTCTCTTTGTATTGAGGGTCGTTCTTGTCCGGCATCTTTTCGCCGAACAGCATCCTGCGGAATCCTTTGGTGTTCATATCTGTGAAATTTTAATAGGTTGCTTTCGTTTTCTGTTCGATGTCCTTATTGAGGAGAGTGCGCCAATTCACAATCAGCAGTCCGTGGGGATTGTTCTCGGTTCTCGGCACCCGTTTGAGTTGTCCTGCCGTCACAAGCTCGCGCATCAGGATGTTGCTCCTGCGCTCGATACGCTGCCGTCCGTAGTAGGTGAACTCCATATTACTCTTGTCAAACCGCACGCTGTCACAATAAATGGAGAAGACGGCACTTGTACCCAAGATGTTAGAGTAGAAACCTTTTTCTTTGAGCGTGTTATACTGCGCCAAACCTGTCTCGTCCACCAGATACATCGCCTTTTCCATCGTGTATTTGATGTACTTGTCATCGGGAGGAAGCGTAAAGAAGTAATGGTGGAACATCTCCACATGGCTCTTGGCTTCCACATCAAGGGTTTCATCCATTGTGGTGCGGTTGACCAGTATCGGCACGTTGCCGTCCAGCACATAGACCTTCTTCTGCGCATCCGTCACCATTGTTCTTGCCGTCCAGATACTGCTCACGCTGATGATGATACAGCCGATAAGGAAGAACGAACAGATGATTCCTACCAGCTTGATTTTGTTTTCTAAATTCTTGATTACCATTGTATTTTCTTGATTAGTTACACTTATCGCATCATAGTGCCGATGGCACCGGTCGCTGTCATTTTCGCCTGCTGTGCCACACCCTCACCGAAGTTTCGGGTTGAGAATGCCGTGTCGCCCTCAGGTATCATCCAAGCCGCCAAATCCGGCACAAGGTTCAGGCACTTCAACGCCACGATACTGGCTGCCATGAGGTAGCCTGCGGAGAAAAAGGAGTTCTGCAGGTATGCCGCCATTGTCTGCTCACTTACCGTGATGGCTGTCAGGTTCTCCACCTGTATGCACAACACAATATCAAAAAGCAGCAGTACATAGAAGCCCACGAAGTAGAGCATCGCTCCGTAGAAATGCACGGTCAGATAGCGTGTGAGCCACTTCGCCCACGCTCCTTCCCATTTGGGCAATAGCGAAAATGCCCATTGTATCGGACCGAAAATCGTCAGCATACCAAGCAGAATCTGCTGGCAGTAAATCGTAGCCCACCAGCCGATTCGGAATACGATTAACGCAATGAGCATCACGATTTTGTCTATCCCGACAACGATTCCCGAAGTGAGCGAGGTGAACCAGAGTTTGGCTGCATCTTTCTCCATATTGGTCACTTCGTCCACGCCTGTCTGTTCCATAGTGGCTTCTATCAAGTTGGGGTCTGACGTGCCGCTGTGCGCCACATCAGCCTGTGCTTGCAGACTGGTGTACATCGTGTCCCTTGCATAGATAAGCTGTTGTACTTCCTGAAATTTATCCTCTATCTGCGTGGCTTCCGCTTGATACAGGTCGTGCGTATAAGAGCCGATACAGTTCGGTATGTAGGAGAGGAAATCCAATACACACCAGTTGCTTCCGCTGTTTACCATACCCGTGTCTGCCGGAGGGTACCACCAGCATAGGATGATTGAAATCGCCAAGGGCTTGAACAGCTTCATGATATCCAGAGGCTCGTTCTTGACCATCATCTTGTACGCCATACCTGCCGCCATGACGATGGCGAACAATGCCGCGAGTGCCATACACATCTGTAGAATCCACCAAAACGGCCCCTGTGAGCCTGTAAAGGTGGCATCCGTCAGAAACTCGTTTGTCTGGAAAATCACATCGTCAATCTCCTCTTCGAGAAGATTGATGCCTAAGTCTGAAAGTATATCTCCGCTTGCCATTTGTCTTGTTTATTGTTTATTGTTTATTGTCTGTTATCTGTTTACTGTCTCGTCTCCGCTGTCATTATTCCCGTCATTGCCCTGTGACCCTTGCACTGCCGACCGGGATTCACTCCATCGGTTCATGGCGTTCCTTGCGATACTGCCTTTGTTGATAAAGCGGTCGTCCGTTACCGAAAGTAGATTCTTCGTGGCGTTACGGTTATTCAACTGGACGAGATATTTCACAAGCACCTCGTTCTGCTTGGAGACATCGGCATAGATTTGCAGATATTCCTTTTTCCGCTGTGCGTTGGGCATATAGGCATCCTTTGTCGCTTTGATTGCACACTGATAGACATGGTAATAGTCGCTCCATCGCTCTTTCTCTTGTGGCGAGCCTCCTGTCAGCGATATGCGGTCAATGTTCTTCTGGAATTTCCGCATCTGAGCTTCCACCTTGTCCCGTTCCGCAAGCCAGGCGAGATCCACCTGTCGGTCAGCCACGTTCAGGGCTTCTATCTTGGCTCTGCTGGTGAGTGCGGAATCTATGGCTTCCGCCTTGTCCACCTGCTGATAGGAGGCTACACCTGCCGCCGTGCGGAACGTGAGCTTGTTCTTGACGGCTGCCGTTTTCTTGTACTTGTTATGCAACAGCCAGTAATAGGCTTCGGGAGTCAGCGAACCGGCTCCGGTCTCTTCCACCGTGATTTGGTACATCTTCGGGGAATCGTGATTGTAGGTGACATACTGGGCATTCGCCACGACAGTCGCCATCAACAGCATTGTTGTAAAAATCCATTTCATATTTTCTCTGTTTTAGTTCTCAATAATCCAGTTTTCCCGATTCTCTCCACCGCCCGAAGGCATCGTCTATCAGTTCCCGTTTTGTCTTGGTGCGATAGACTTTCTCTTTCCAGTAGCCGATACGCACCTGTATGTACCTCCAGGTCTCGAAATACGCCCTGTTCAGATGCTTCTCGATGTTGTCAAGAGAGTTGTTTATGCTGTTCAGCACCATCAGCAAGTCCGAAGTGGAACAGGCTGCCGCACCTGTGGCGTACAACACCAGATCGCTCACGGACTTGTAGAGGTATTCACCCTCTTGGGCTATCATCCGTATGGCTCCGGCGTTGATGGACAGTATCAGCGTGTCAGCCAGCTCGATGTGCTTCCGTTTGATGACCTTCTCGTGGAACTCTTCAAGCATATTCTTGTAGTCGGAGATCCTTTCGCTGACACCTTTGTAGGTGGAATGCACGTTCAAAGCCGTGCGCAGGGACTGGTACATCACATCAATTACGTCAAAGGCTCTGGTGTACTTGTCCAAGTCCACATTCAACTCCTTGTAGCTCACGGTTTCCTTACGGCTGTATTCGTGCAGGAGCTTGTTGCTTTGTTCCAGTGTGGAGCGTGCCAGCAGGAGACTTCGCTGCTGCTTGTGGTCATTGATGTAGGCTTCGACCGTGCCCACGTCAAAACTCCATTGAGCCTTTGCGGTAAGGGGTGCCAACAGCATCATCAGCAATCCGAGTATATATGTTCGTCCGTTCTTCATCGCTTGACCTCCTCAATCTGTCGGTTTCTTGCGTTTTCTATCCAGCGGTCATGACATTCCTCTACAAGCGTCTTTCTGCGTCCCTGCTCGTCATCAAGGGATGGTAGGACATCTTTCAGCACGTCAATGATGCTGCGTTTGTAGTGCATCATCTTCTCCAGCGACACCAAGTCCGCATAAATCTTCGTGAGCCGGGAATCCACCTCACGGGCAATCTCCAGACGGTCACTTGACCAGAGCAGATGGTACATATCGTTTGTCTTCGTATCTTCCTGCGGTGCGGTACGGGCGTATTCCGTGGTTATCTTGCACTTGGGATATTCTTTCGCAATCTCGGCTATGCGCTTATTGACCAGCTTCGTCTTCTCCTTTTCGCTCATATCGGGGTCGAGCGTGATGACGTCTGCCACATTGGTGTCGGAATATTCGGTAGTCAACTCCCAGGATATTTGCAGGATAGCCCTGCATATCTTGATGCCGAGGAAGTATTTGGGCTTTCGTGCGATTTTCAAGGTCGCCTTGAAGGTGATGATGCCGTTGATGTTCGGAATCGTGCCTTTTCGTATGTAGGTGTAACCGCTCCAATATCCATCGCCCTGCCACGTGATATTGTATGCCGTCTTGCAGTCCTGCATGATTGCCGGTATGCGGTAATAGTCATCAGTCGGCACGTCATTGTCATTCTTTGCCTCTTCCTTTGCCTGCGCAATCTCCTCCTGCTTCTGCTTCCATTCGGCAAGCTCCGGCTTCAGGCGGTCTATTTCCGCCTTGTTCGCATTGTATCTCTGACGGAGAGGAATGGCATCTTCCACGCTGGCGTTGGCAATCTGCTTGATAAGCGATTCATTCTCCTTTTCCAATGCGGATATTTGGGACTGGAGTGCATAGACTTTGTTGTCGGCTTCACGCTGCATGGCATCGAGTTCCGACAAATCCAGATCTTCGCTCTCTGCACTTGTCTTCATCGCGCACTCCTTGGAATGGGCGTTAAGTGTTTTTCCGCATTTGCGGCATTTGTACTGGGTTGTTCCCTGACCGAGAGTGGCACCGTCCGAACAGGTGACACTGATTGTCACAGTCTCACAACCTTTCAGCTTCTCTTCATTGCTTGCCTGATAATAGTTCTTGCTGTCAGAGGCGATGTAATAGACATAGCCGTCTTCATTGTCGTTGAACTCGGACAGACGAGCATTGAGCTGTGCCTTGAAGGTGGTCAAGTCCATTGTGTAGGAATCGAACACTTCTTCATAGACTATCTCCTCATTGTCCCAACTCTTCGTGACGTGGATTTCGTAGGCGTATGCTTTCTTGGTCTGCTTCTTTCCTTTTTTAATGACATAGCTGGACTGGTAATAATTGATGGTGTACTTAAAGCCGTCGTTGGCGTTGTTGAGCTGCTGTACTCTGTTCCTTGACCATCCTGCACAGCGTTCCGAATTGGAAAGAGCCTGTTCCTTCTGTGAAGCGTTGGGATAAAAGTTCGGATCACTGGTCTTGAAACGTGTCCACGCCCCTCCTTCAAGAATACTCTTGTCATCGGTCGGGGGATAATAGTCACAAAGAGAGACGCTGCCACGGTCACGCCTTGCGATATACCACCGTTGGGTATAGTAATTACCTGCGGTCTCGTCCAGATAATCGGTAATCCACGAGGTGAGGTTATAGTCGCTGAACTTGAACAACCCTGCCACATTTTCCTCACCGCCCACGATACCCAATATGGTCTGTCCGGCATTGTTCTCCAACTGCTCGAAAAGTCCGTTGTAATGCTCGTAGATGTCGATGACCTTGCTGACCTTGCCGTTCATCAGTTCGTGAAAGGAGTTCTGCTGAAGCAAGGCATTCCCGATATTGGTAATGCCCGAAGTGGCAAGACCTGCGCCCATCTTGTACAGTTTGTCCAAATCGGCTTTCAGGTTCTCCTTGGTGAAGTTGCCCGGCACTTTGGATATGTCATCAAAAAGCCGTGCCCAGTCCACATTGCCAATCTCGGAGAGTTTCAAAATGGAGGCGATTTCCTCATTGATTTCCAGAAAGGCAATGTCGGAGAAAGACAGGGTGCTGTTGGTGACCACGCTCTCGAACTGCATACAGAGCGATTTGGTGTCGTCGCACACTTTCATCAGGTAGCTGCACCAATGGAGGGCTGTCTGCGGAGAACGGAGCATCAGCTTGGCGACAATCCATGTCTTCGGAATAATCTTGTGAGCCACCAGATGATAGATCCTGCGGTAGTAATAATTCTCGGTGGCACTGCTCCAGATGCCCAGGTCCGTCAGAGCCTTTCGCTCCAGGAACTTGCTGGCGAAGATTCCGGCAGTTGCCACTTCCGAAGCCTTGTAGTGTTTGAGTATATTCTGCACCTGCTCGTCATAATAGGCTTCGGCAACGGTTCCCGTGCCGTATGCCGCAACCATAGCTGCCACCGTTTTCGCATCAATGTTCACGCTGTAATACTGGGCGTGGGCTTGCTGCTGTGCGAAAAGGGCAACTATCGTCATTATTATGAGACTCAGGCGTTTCATGATTGTTTTGTTGATGTCTTACTGAGATTCAATACTTTCCCGGCAGCGTTCACCTTCTGGGCAAACGGCAGGGACTTGCTTATCCCGGAAGCGTCCCAATCGGCGCAATAACGCTCGATGGCTTCCTGATGACTGCATTGCAGTTCCGACTTGTAGAGCTTCAGGGCTTCTTTCTCCGCCCGTTCAGTCGTGTAGGTCATATAACATTCGTGTGGTTCTTCCACACCATACACACCGCTGGTCGTTCCTCTGCGGATGAAGACCTCACGAAAGAAGGAACGTCCTTCCTTGTTCTCCAGGCGGTTGATGGTAAAGATTTTCTTGCACTCCACATCCGTCAGTCCGAGTATGGACTGGATGGTGTCAAAGCGTTCACGGAACTTGCTCTGGTCAAGCAGCATCACCACATCCGAGTTGTTGATGATGGCCTCTTTCACGATTTCCGACCCGATGATGTCCTGTATCTCCTGTGTTACCACACCGACACTGGCCCAAAACTTACGGGCTGTCTTGTACATGAACTTGATATATTCAGCCATAAGCGGGCTGGCAATGGCTTTCCAAGCCTCTTCGATGACCAGCACCTTGCGGTTCTTCTTGATACGCATCTTTTGAAGGAATACATCCATGATAATGAGTGTCACCAGTGGGAACAGGAGCGGATCATCCTTTATGGAGTCGATTTCAAAGACAATGAATGTCTCGTCAAAAAGCGAACTGTCCATATTCTCGTTCAGCGTCTTGTCGTGATTGCCACCCCTATAAAAGTCCTTCATCATATAGCGGTAGGTGGAGATGTCAATTCCTGTAATGCTGTTCTCGTTGCAGATGTCGGGTATGCGCTGAACGGAGAACTCATAGAACGTGTTGAATGAGAGCGTTTCCACTTTCAACTCTTTTCTTCTGTGTTCTATTTCATCAATGACTGTTTCTATCCATGCGTTCAGTTCAGTTTCGCTTTCCGTGCCTTTCCCGCTTTTGTTCCGCTCGTCAATCAGAAGGCTCTTGCGCAAGTCCTCCCGTTGGGGTGGAGTGAAACCGTCGAATCCATTGAAATAGGTGTCATAGTATTCGGTGATGACCTGCTCAATCAGTCTGTCCTCTGTTTTAGTGACCGTTCCCTGGCTGCCTTTCCAAATCAGCAGGATGAGATTTTTCAGGAAGCCTGTCTTCTCCACGTTCAACTCCTGTCGGTTGATGCGGAACGGATTCATGGTGATGGGACATTCTTCCGTGTAGGAGATATACTTGCCGTCCAGATACTCGCACAAGCCTTCGTAGGAGTTACCGGTATCAACCATTACCACATCCGTTCCTTGCTCGTGAAGCTGCCTCACGACGGAGTTCATGTGGAATGACTTGCCGCTTCCGCTTGGTCCCAAACAGAAGAAATTGGAGTTGTCGGTCAGTTTCTCCGCACCCTCTTTTCCTGTGATGTCAATAGCCACGGGGACACCTTGTCTGTCGGTGTAGTATATCTTCAAAGGTGTCTTTTCACTGTGAAGTATGCGCTCCTTGTACATCAGGCAGGCTGCCGCATCGCCCAAGGTGAGGAAGCGGTCATAGTCGGGATTCATTCCGTAACAGTTGCCCGGAAAGGAGTTGACGAACAGTTCCAACTGGTTGTAGGCTCTCTTGGAGATATGGATGCCCATCCTCGAAAACTGGTTCTCCAAATGGTTGGTGCATTTGTGGATGTCCGTATCAGCGGACATGGCTACCACAAGGTTGAAATGGGTATATACAAGCTGTTTGCTCTCCCTTGCCACCACTTCCTGCACACGCTTGATGTCCTCGACAGCCATCTGGTTACTCGGATTGGGCATACTGGCATGGCGGTTCTTCTTTTTGTCAAGCAAGCCCAGTTCTCTCTTCTGGTTCGGGATGAATATCATCTGATTATATACCACCGCTTCGGTATTGGGAATGCCGGACACGGCTGACACCAGATCCATCGGCATGCTGCTGTTGTTGACTTCCACATTGGTATAGGGACGGATAACTGACGGCAGACTTACGTTGTCCACATCCACAAGGCTATACACCTTGCACCGTCTGTCTCCCATAGAGATACATTCGTCATCCACCTTGAAGTTGGTCATCGAAACCACCTTGTCACGGAAGTTCATGGCGAAGTAACGGTCAACATAGTCATTGACCTCCTGCTTGTTCAGGAATCTTACTTGCACTCCGGCATCGCGCAACTGGTCGTGGACTTTGCGTATCTTCACAAGGAAGTCTCGCCACTTCTTGCCGTCGAAAGAGAACAGACGGCTTTTCTTCACTTCCTGCGTGATAGTCAGGTAACACTCGCTGTCCGTGTAAGGCCTGCCGTTGAAATAGCGGAAATACGAAGTGGACAGAAACTCACGGTTTTCGTGATTCACCTCCTCGAACTTCTTTCGGATGAAGATGTCTTGCTTGTGTATGGCATAGCCTTCTCCCAAGGTCTGCGCTATGGCGGTGAAGAGTTGCGTGAACTCATAGTAGGAATCTATGTTGGCGCAATACTTCTGTATCGGGTTCTCCAGTTTTAGCACGGCGGAGTATTCTCCGGTCTTGGTGTATATCACACCGATACCGTCAGCTTCTTCCGCGGAGAAATAGATGTCCTGGAAGATGCGCTTCCGCTTGCCGCCTGTGCCGAAAGCATAGACGGATACGGCCATGCCCACGCACAGGGCAATGAAGACTATGAAAACGTATGTGATCATTCGGTTGTTTACAATTAAGGGCAGGCTCTCCTATGAAAAGGACAAGCCCACCCACGTTCAACATTCAATATATCCATTCATGGTCAAATGGTTTTCTGTTACATTTTCTTGGAGTAGGCATAGACGAACACCCCTCGTTCCTGCCGTTTGCTGTGCAGTCCCTTGCGCTGCTTGAACAGGATCAGCCCCACACCGCTTGTCACGGTAACGGACAGGACAATCAGGGCAAGGACGAAGCCTGCCACGCAATAGGCGATGATGAAGCCGACAATGGCGATGCCTATCGTGGCTGCCGCCCAATAGATGTAGCGACCCTGAATACCCATAAATTCAAGGGGACGTTGCAGCCCCTTGAACAATGGATAATCGGGATAGTGTTCCTCTCTGCCGTTCATGATTCCTGCGGTTTAGGAGAGTCCGAAGAACAGAGGAAGTGCCTGGGCAGCCGCGATAAGGAAGATACAGGCTCCGACGACCATCATAATCTTCTTCTTCACATCCTGCTCCTCGTTGTTCATCGCGATATAAACCGAGATTGCGCCCACCACGGCAACCACGCCGGCAATGGCGTAACAGAGTTTCACAACGATAGGTACATACTTGGCGATTTCCTCGCTCACCTGGGTCAATGCCGCCGTTCCGGCGGAGTAGTCTCCTGCGGTGGTCTGTGCCATCATGGCGGTCACACCGCACACCATCATAAGGCAGGTCATCTGCGCTTTCTTTGAGGTCGCAATCTTCTTTGCGAATTTCTTTACTTTTTCAAACATGCTTGTCTTGTTTTAATTGAACTTTATGGATTGTTTTACACTCGTGATTGTCAAATGCGGTAGCCGAAGAATGCCGGGAACACGATGGTGGCTCCGATAATGAATAGGCACGCTCCGACCAGCGTGAGGATATGCTTGGTGATGCCGTCTTCGCCCGTGTTCATCTTGATGTATATCTGAAATGCGGCTATCACCGCAAAGGCTCCGGCAACGGCATAGATGATGTATTGCACGTAGAGCATCATCGTCACTACATAGTCGTGCATCGAAGCCAGGGCATCCGCTCCCCACGAATAGTTCACGCCTCCGCTTTTGGCGAAAACGGAACAGGGAAGCAGCATACACAGTACGCTCAGTATTCTTTTGCCGTTGCATCGGTTCATAGTTCATCTATTACGTTTGTATGGGTTACACCTCCGTCTGAATGCAATTCGCCAACGCCCTTTTGCATCAGCAACTTGTACAGCTCGGCAGAGTTATACGGATCGGAGAACGTCACCTGTGTCTCTTCCATATTCGCCTTGACCTTGTTGTTCAGGGCTTCGATAATATCCTGTTTCGGCTTTTCATCTGTGGCCTCCGTCTCCTCCGACACATGCTGTGTCTCATCGACATAATGGGTTTCATACTCGTTGTCTCCGATGTTGAAGCCGTTGTCGTTCTCCACCACGCTGACGCTTTCCTCTTCGTCAAGACCGCTCACGTCAAACTCCTCTTCTCCGGATTTCGTCTTTTCTCCGCCTTTGCCATAAAGGTCTCTTGTTATCATCACGGCGTAGTAGATGATATATGCTACGGTCAGCACAATGGCGAAAATGAAATATGTTTTCATATTTTATAGTCTGATTTTAGAATATGATTAAAGTATGAACGCAAAGGAAATACAATAATTTCATACTGCGAAATTTCTCCGCAAAAAGCGGCTTATTATTAAGCATTATTCTATGAAAATCTAAAATCATACTCACTTTTCATACTTGAAAGCAGATTTCACACTGCAAAATCAGATTGAATTAAGGTTGGCGATTTTGGTTCCCGACCGTTTGATTTTATGCTTCCTTTATAGTTTTACTGAATGTCGGGGCGGCAAATGTTCCTTATTCGTCAATGACATCAACGATAATGTCAAACCAATCACCCGTTTCTTTGCTCACCTCGCACAAAATCACTACCTTTGCAATAGATTTTCAAGGTGTTTGTGGTAATAAGGTCAAAAGCGGAGCTGCCATATATATTTTGAAAGAAGAACAGAAGACAATTACCGTTTAGCTGACGATTATGGCACTTGCTATTAACATAGATGAACTGTTGACCAAACAGAAGATAGAGTCCAACCGAATCGAGTTCAAAAAAGGTTGGAATCCCGTGAGCATATACCACAGCATATGCGCTTTCGCCAATGATTTCGATGACCTCGGTGGTGGCTACATTGTGGTTGGCGTTGATACCGACGACCAAACCGGAGTTGCCATTCGACCCGTGGAAGGAATACCTGTCGAAGAGATTGACAACATACTTCAGGATATGGTCGGCTACAATAACAAGATAGCCCCGTATTATATGCCCCGGACAAGCACAGAGGAAGTGGACGGAAAGACGGTACTCGTAATATGGTGTCCTGCCGGCATCAACCGTCCGTATTCCGTTCCGGAGAATGTGACGGCAAAGAACGGTTCCAAAGAGTATTTCTACATCCGCAGCGGTACGAGCAGCATTATCGCCAAAGGCGAAGTGCTGGACGAGCTTCGTGAACTTGCCAGCCGTGTGCCTTTTGACGAGAGAGGTAATCCCGACATTCGTCTGGAAGACATATCCACATTGCTTTTGCGTGAATATCTGGTGAAAGTCGGAAGCAAATTGGCGAATGAGATTAACGTCAAGCCCCTGCAGGAGATTCTGGAGCAGATGGACTTGTTTGTCGGTCCGAAAGAAAACCGTATGCTGAGAAATGTGGCAGCTATGATGTTCTGTGAGAATCCTGGCAAGTTTTTCAAGCGGACACAAGTGGAGATTGTCTATTTCCCAGAAGGCAGGCTGAACAATCCGAGCAACCTTTATGAGGGTGCCGTTATCACAGGCTCAGTCCCTCAAATCATAGACCGCACTTTGGAATACTTGAAGCGTATGCTCGTCATGCAGAGTATCACCAAGCCAGAGAATGACTATCGCAGCAAAAAGTTCTATACCTATCCTTATCAGGCGTTGGAGGAAAGCGTAACCAACTCGCTCTTTCACCGTGACTATCGGGAGTGGGAGCCTGTCGTGATAACGGTAGAGCCGGACGGCATAACCATTCAGAATGTAGGCGGTCCCGACCGGAGCATATCTGCCGCAGATATTTCACGTTGTGAGATTCTTGTGTCAAAGCGTTACCGCAACCGTCGCTTGGGAGAATATCTCAAAGAACTGGATATGACCGAAGGTAGTTCTACAGGTATTCCTACCATTCAGAAAGTATTGGAACTCAACGGCTCTCCTCGTGCTACCGTTGTCACGGACGAAGACCGCACATTCTTCCGTATCACAATACCTTGCCACGAAGCCGCCGGCAACATCATCGCTGATATAGCCAACAAGGACGCTTCCGTGAAGGCTTCAAGACGCAGTGTACTAAAAAGTGGACTACAAAGTACACCAGAAAGTACACTAGAAAGTACACTAGAAAATGCACCAGAAACTGCACTGCAAATTTTGAAACAGATACAAGCCAATCCAAAAGTCACCATGACGGAGATTGCCAACCTTACGGGATATTCTCGTAGTTGGATTGCAAAAACGATAAAGAAACTTCAGGAACAGAATATCATTAAACATATCGGTTCCAATAAGGGTGGCTATTGGGAAATCATATCCAAATAGACACGAAGCGTCAGATCCGAAATACTCATATATTCGACCATAACCAAGAAAGGCTCTCCATACGGAGGGCCTTTCTTGGTTAATATGCCCAATCAGAGGGAAGACAAAGACTAACGCCTTTTCCCTCGCAGGTAATCATTGAGGTCTTTGTAGTTGTAATAACTTTCGGAATGGTCTATCAGACGATTGCCATAAAGCCCTGCTATGGTTTCAACCGTCTTCTGCCCGGCAAGGTCATTGTCCAGATAGCAGTGGATGGCAGCGTACCGCTCCAGTTCTTCCAGGCACTTCTTCAGATTGCTGACGGAGTTCATCACAAGAAAGTCCGTCGGACTGTCAAGGCAGATATGGTAGTCTCCTTTTCTATGAAGTTCCTGATAGGAGAGGAAATCCATAAAGCCCTCGAACACGCAGACACGGCTTTGGATTACATCCTCGCAATGTCTGATGACAGTTATGTCCTTTCCCTTTATACATCCTTTATAATAGGGATTGCGCACCTCATAACCGCCTGTCTTGTTCTCAAAGGCAATGCCGAAATAATGCCGCCTGCGCAACTCATAGTGTATTTCACAGCAATATCGTCTGCCGATGTCTTCACTGATGTATCTGGAACGAAGGTAAGACAACAGGGCGTGGTGGCTCAGTTCTCTTACTTCCACGTTCCACATTTCTTCCTCGATAGGACAAGGACGGACACTTCGGCTTTGCAACTGCTGGAAGGGTACGCCAAAGGTATTCTCGTTGATGCGCAACAATACCATACTGACATTGCCCGTATGATAGAGGTGCTTCCCCAGTTCTATGATGTCACCTCCGGATGAGAGTCCGAAGTCATACCACTCGTTCAGTGAATCGTTGACTTTGAATGACGGAGTGCGCTCCTCCCGTAATGGGGACAGATACCAGTACTGGCATCCACGCACATTGACTGGAGAATGTCCGATTATCCGCAGGTACTCCACAATCCGTATCTGTTTCGCTTCTTTTATGTTCATAGCCCAGTTGCATTATAGGAAGGAGTACTCCACACTTTTAATATACTATATATACACGGAGCGAAGTGGAGTGTTTTTATGAATAATCCAGACCGCCTTCTGCTAAGGATAATCCGACCTGTTTCCAACCCGTTCCGTTTCGGTGAAACACTCCACGCTTTATATATTATATATAGACGGAGCAAAGTGGAGTGTTTTTGCGGACATTTCTTATCTGTCAGAATCAAAGATTCCCTTGTCTGTCTTGTCTTCTCCATAATGATATACTTTATCCCGTTTTACAATCAGCTTCACGTCGGAAAGCAGGAACGTGAGCATTTTCGCCACTGCGCTTCGTTTCCGGATATAGCCGATACCTGCATACCCCTTGATCAATGCGTTGATGACGTTCTCATATCCCTTGATGGGCTTGCCTTGAAAAGCGTTTTCCAACGCCTCCCTGTGCTGCTCCATTGATAACTGTTCTATGCCAAGGCTGCTTACAGACCTGACGGATTTCCCCGAATGGTAGTCTTCCACCATTTCCGGCAGTCCGTCTTCATCTATCTTGAAAGCAAACGGCTGAAAGTCCTTGTCCCTTATCTGCAAGGCTTTTACCTCGCTGACATTGGCATCTTTGTTGTCCTTGGTGATGACAAGCACGGTCTCCGCCTTGTTGTTCAGCTCTGTTCCGATGTGTCCACGCACATTGTCGTCCCCTTTGTTCAGGTGCAGCACGCAGTGGATGTGAATATCATAGACAGACGACCACTTCATCAGCGTGTTTATCAGGCAGACCGATTCGGAAGCGTTGTTTATATCCAGCATCATATCTCGTATGCCGTCAATGATGACCAATCCGTAGCCGTTGTTCTTGCGTAAGGCGTAATCCACCACTTGCAGACGGATCTTCGGAGAATATTCACGCAGACCGATGAAGTCAAGGTTCTCGTTATCCATAGTGGTGGGCAGTCCCGCCAGTTTCAGGATACGCTCCAGCACGTTGTGGCAATGGAAACGGCTCTGTTCTGTATCGACATACAGCACCCGGCGTTTGCCTTCCGGCAGTTGTGCACGGTAGTTCAGTACCTTGCCGTTTGCCAAGGCCGCTGCCACGATAGCGGAGATATTGAAGGTCTTTTTGGACTTCGCCTTTCCGGTGGATGCGCTGAAGTTCCCCAGCGTGGCTATGGTGGAGTTGTCTATCCAGATGATTTGAGGCGGTGTCTTGTAAGTGTCGGTCGCCTTGATCAGCGCATCATCCAAAATCTTCGAGAGATTTACCTCTTCGGCTTCAGCGACCGGCAGGGAGTCATTTCTTATTTCGTTTTCCATTGCTCTTCTTCTTTGGGATTGGTAAAATGGAGGTATAGTAAGCTGCTTCCAGCTTGGCTTGTTCCACGGTGATGACCTGGTTATGCAGGAGCCATTCGTTCAGCTCCAGCTTCTTGAAATATATCATCTTTCCGCGTGGCTTGTAATGAGGAACTGCCTTGGATGATGTCAGTTTGTACAGCAGGCTGTCCGACACTCCGAGATATTTGCAGGCTTCATCGAAAGTAAGGACATCCTTGTTCGCGTACTGGGAATTTTCAAGGTTCTCAATCCGTCTGTGCAGTTCTGCGGTGTCGCCAAGTCCCGCCAGAGAGTTTTCAATATTAGTCAGCCGCTCCAGCATCCGTTCAACGGTAGCATCGGGCTTGTCTTCAAATGTTGTCATACTCGTTTCTTTAATGATTATACAATGGGAGGTGCACCTCCAAACATGAACGGTTCGGAGGACAAAATTACACCTCGCAGGATGATGTTGTCGCAAGGTTACCTTATGACTGGGATTGGATTAAGCCATTTCTTAAGGATTTGGCGTTTCACTTGTTTTCATTCTTGGCAGTTGACGATATTTTTTGCAATTGCTTGGCCATTTCCGCAAATTTCGGTCTGTACTTGACATCGTTTCCCTGCGACTGGCTCAAAGCCGAGGAGAGTTTGTTGGCGGAGAGTTTGCTTCCTGTGGATGATTTGAGAAGTCCGTTCTTGTCAATGACCAGTTGCCATTCACGGCATATAAGGTCTTTTCTGCTGAGCTCGTCAAAGAAGATGGCAGCCATCCTGTTGTTTCTCACCTGCAGGGGCGTTTGCAGAGAACAGGAGAACAACGCTTCGATTTCCGGTTCTCCACAATCGCCCATAAACAGAAAAGCCTCAAACGCATATTGCGTAATGAGGCTGATTTCTTTTTGACCGAAGTAACATCCGAAGGTCGGAGGAACGCCGTCAAGTCTGATTGACTGACGGGGATATGCCTGGATTTGCGGTAAGGTGGTGTCGTATTCTCGTACCATTGACTCCAGTTGTTCCATTGACGGGGATTTGTCCACGAAGTAACGTGTCACAAGATCCTTTCTTGTGGTGAGGATTTCCTCTACGATATGCAGGTTTGCGCAATGGCTGTTTTTGCCCGATGCGCACATACAATCCGTATAACGGTGCAGGTTGATAAAGTCGTCCGCATACCGACTATACAATTTGTGTTGTTCCAGCACCTCGCTGATGTAGGTTTTGCACGCTTTCGACAGAAGCAGTGCGAGATTTTGTTTGCGGACATCTTCCGCATTGCC
>ULMG01020305.1_pt1 | contig 27547 bp, 28 predicted proteins | sample 1951601 | NCBI WGS metagenome assembly ULMG01 (sample SAMEA4835545, study PRJEB28245) | human gut metagenome | biome: gut microbiome; material: fecal sample | place: Denmark | collected 2008
AGCATTATTACCAGCACAAGTTATGGCAGTAGATGTAAAAGAAGAAGAAAAATTTGCACAAGTAATAGTTCCAGATGATCAATTATCTTTAGCAATAGGAAAATCTGGACAAAATGCACGTTTAGCTGCAAGACTTACAAACTGGAAAATTGATATAAAAAGTGAAAGCCAATTTAGAGCATTACTAGAGAGCCAAGAAGAAACAGAAGAAACAGAAGAAACAACAGAAGAAAATTAATAAGTGCAGTGTTCGCAGTCCTTGGAGACCAGCAAAACAAAAAGGGAGATAATTTTATGAAAAATGTTGTACAAAGAATGTGCATGGGATGCAATACAAAAAAAGACAAGAAAGAATTAATTAGAATTGTTGCATCAAAAGACGGAAATATTACAATAGACAAAACTGGAAAGTTATCTGGTAGAGGAGCATATATATGTGATAGCATAGAATGTTTAGAAAAAGTAATAAAAAATAAAAGATTAGAAAAAGTACTAGAAAAAAATATAAGTGAAGAAATTTATAATGAATTAAGGGGTGTAATTATTGACAAAGCTAATTAAAAACAAACCAAACAGTAAAGAAAATTATGGGGGTGATACTATTGGGTAAAATAAAAATACATGAAATAGCAAAAAAATTAGGTGTTAATAGTAAAGACGTATTAGAAAAAGCACAAGAATTAGGATTAGATGTAAAAACACATATGAGTAGTGTTGATGAGAGTGAGGCAAAGAAAATAGAAGCAAAGTTTTCAAATAGTAATACAAAAAAAGAGGTAAAAGAAAAAAGAGACAATCCAGTTATAATTAGAAGAGAAGTAATTATGACTGATTCTGATGCAACAAAAAAAGAAGAAATAAAAAAAGAACAAACAAAAAGAGATAGAGATGTTGGCTTTATAGAAAGACAAAGAAAAACAGATTACAATATTGTTTATAGAAATAAACCTACAAAACCTCTTACAGTAAGCGAACTATTTGGAAAAAAAGAAGAACCTAAAAAAGAACCTGCAAAACCAGTAGTAGAAAAACCAGAAGTAGCAGAAAAAGAAGAAAAGAAAGTAGAAGTTACACCACTTGAAAAAAATGAAGAAAAGAAAACAGAAAATGCAAATAAAGAGCAAGTAAAAAAAGTTGAACCAATAAACCAAAAACCGGTACAACAAAGACCTGCTAATAGAGAATTTAATAGAGATAATCAAAGACCATACAACAGAGAAAATGGACAAAGACCTTATAATAGAGATGGACAAAACAATAGACCATTTAACAGAGATGGGCAAAGACCTTTCAATAGAGATGGACAAAGACCTTTCAACAATAATAGAAACCAAGGAAATTTTGGCGGAAGAAGACCATTAGATGAAAGAGGAATTGAGAAAAACATAAAAAATATAATGGCTTCAGATGTAGTAGAAAAAGAAAATGTAAGAGAATACGCAAATAAAGCAATAGATAAACAAAAAAACAACAGATATGAGGAAAAATCGAATAAAAAAGCTTCAAAATCAAGAAGAAATGATTTTGAAGAAATAAGCAGTCATAAATTAAAAGACTTAAAACAAGAGAACAGATTATCAAATATGTTTGATGAAGGTTCTATGCTAGACTATTATGATTTAACAACAACAAGAGGAAGAAGAGGAAAGAAAAAATTACAACAAGGTGAAAACAGAGTAAAACAAAAAATATTTGATTTAACAGATATAACAATACCAGAAACAATAACAGTAAAAGATTTAAGTGCAGAACTTAAAAAAACTAGTGGAGAAATTATAAAAAAACTATTAGCCTATGGAATAATGGCAACAATAAACAATGAAATTGACTTTGATACAGCATTCTTAATAGCAGGAGAGTTTGGAGTAACTGCTCATAAAAAAGAAGTAGTTACAGATGAAGATATTTTATTTGATGATAGTGAAGACAAAGAAGAAGACTTAAAACCAAGACCACCAGTAATTGTTGTTATGGGACACGTTGACCATGGTAAAACTTCTTTACTAGATGCAGTAAGGTCTACAAATGTAATAGAAGGAGAAGCAGGAGGAATTACACAAGCGATAGGTGCATATAAGGTAGAAATAAATGGTAGAGAGATTACATTCTTAGATACACCAGGACACGAAGCATTTACAGCAATGAGAGCAAGAGGTGCTCAAATAACAGATATAGCAATATTGGTAGTTGCTGCAAATGATGGAGTAATGCCACAAACAATAGAAGCAATAGACCATGCAAAAGCTGCTGGAATACCAATTATTGTTGCAATAAACAAAATAGATGTAGAAGGAGCAAATCCAGATAAAGTAAAACAAGAACTTGCAGAATATGGATTAGTTTCAGAAGATTGGGGAGGAGATACTATCTTTGTTCCAATCTCAGCAAAGAAAAAAATAAATATAGATAATTTGTTGGAAATGGTACTTTTAGTTGCAGATATGAAAGAACTGAAAGCAAACCCAAATAAGCAAGCAAAAGGTGTAGTAATAGAAGCAAAACTAGATAAATCAAAAGGACCAGTAGCAACAATGCTTGTACAACGTGGTACATTAGACATAGGAGATACAATTTTAGTAGGATCAGTTATAGGTAGAATAAGAACAATGACAGATGATAAAGGGCACAAAGTAAAAAAAGCTGGACCATCAACACCAGTAGAAATAACAGGTTTAACAGAAGTGCCAGAAGCAGGAGATACATTCTACGAAGTAAAAGATGAAAAAACTGCGAAACACTTAATGGAAAGAAGAAAACGTCAAGCAAGAGATAAAGCCTTAAAAGCATCATCAAGAGTTACATTAGATGATTTATTTAGCCAAATAGAAAAAGGAAACCTAAAACAATTAAATATTATAGTAAAAGCAGATGTACAAGGTTCAGTAGAAGCTGTAAAACAAGCATTAGAAAAACTATCAAACGATGAAGTAAAAGTTAAAGTAATACATGCAAATGTTGGAGCAATAACAGAAAGCGATGTTACACTTGCAAATGTATCAAATGCAATAATTATAGGATTTAATGTAAGACCACAACCAATAGCAAAAGATATGGCAGATAAAGAAAACGTAGAAATAAAAACATATTCTGTAATATACAATGCAATAGAAGACGTAGAAGCAGCTATGAAGGGAATGTTAGACCCAGTATTTAAAGAAGTAGTAATAGGAAATGCAGAAGTTAGACAAACATTTAAAATTTCAGATGTTGGTACTATTGCTGGATGCTATGTAACAAATGGTAAAGTTGCAAGAAATGCAGGAGTAAGAGTATTAAGAGATAATGTTGTAATACATGATGGTAAACTAATCTCATTAAAGAGAATGAAAGATGATGCAAAAGAAGTTGCAAAAGGATTTGAATGTGGAATTCAAATAGAAAACTTTAATGATATTAAAGAGGGAGATATAATAGAGACATATATAATGGAACAAGTTAAAAATTAACGAACTGTAAGGACACGTTCCAAAAGGAGAAATAATGAAAAAGGAAAATGGAAATAACAGGCTTAATAGAATAAATGAAGAATTAAAAAGGGAAATAAGCAATATAATTAACTATGAAGTTACAAATTCAAATGTAACAGGAATGGTCAGTGTAACTTCTGTAAAAATTTCCCCAGATTTAAGATATGCAAAAGTTAAAGTTAGCATATTAAATTCTAGAAATGTTAAACAAACATTGGCAGGTTTAAAATCTTCTTCTGGATTTATAAGAAGTAGAATTGCTCAAAGTGTTAACTTAAGGGTAACGCCAGAATTAGTTTTTGAGTTAGACGATTCAATGGAATATGGAGAAAGAATAGACACAATTCTAAAAGACATAATTAAAGATATTAAACCAAAAGAATAAAGGAGATTAAATATGACCCTAGATAATATTATAGAAGAAATAAATAATGCATCAAGCATAGTAATATTAACACATGAAAACCCAGATGGAGATGCAATAGGAAGCAGTTTGGCACTATATAATGGACTAAAACAATTAGAAAAAAATGCTGACGTTATAATACCAGAATACTCAAATACATATAAGTTTTTACCAAATGCAAGTGATATAAAAAAAGAAGGAAATGCAGATTCATATGATTTAGCAATAGCATTAGATTGTGGAGATATAAAAAGATTAAATGGGTTTGCAAAATATTTTGAAGACGCAAATACAAAAATATCAATAGATCATCATAGTGCAAATACAATGTTTGCAGATTATAACTTTGTAAATCCAGCAGCTCCAGCGTGTTGCCAAATATTAATTACAGTTTTAGAAGCACTAGGAGTAACAATTAATAAAGAAATAGGTACATGTTTACTAACAGGAATAATTACAGACACAGGCGGATTTAAGTATTCAGGGGTAACAGCAGAAACTTTTGAATTTACAGCAGAGCTATTAAATAAAGGAGTAAAAGTATCAGACATATATAAAAGAGTAATGCAAACAATATCAAAAACTCAATTTGAATTAAGAAGAATTGCAATGAATAGAATAGAGTTTTTTGAAGATGGAAAGATTACATTTACATACATAACAAAAGAAGATGAAGATAAAGTAAATGCAGGAATAAATGATTACGATGGAATAGTAGAAATGGGAAGAGATATAGAAGGCGTAGAAGTATCAATATTCTTTAGAGAGAAAGATGATGGATATAAAATTTCTTTACGTTCAAACGACTATGTTAATGTTTCTGACATATGCTTAATGTTTTCAGGCGGAGGTCATATAAGAGCCGCTGGAGGTAGCATAAACTTACCATTTGAACAAGCAAAACAAAAAGTAATAGAAGAATGTAAAAAACACTTGAAATAATAAGTAAATTTGAATACTGACAATACCAGATGACAAGAGGGACATAGCTCCTCATACAGAGAATATCATAAGAATAAGCTGTGTCCCTATACTTTAGAAAAATCAAAAAAGAGACTAATATAAAATGAGGTAACAGTTAATGAATGGACTATTAATAATAAACAAGCAAAAAGGTTTTACTTCACATGACGTTGTAAATGTTATAAGAAAAAAATTGAATACAAAAAAAGTAGGACACACCGGTACACTAGATCCAAATGCTACCGGTGTTTTGCCAATTTTAATAGGAAAAGGAACAAAAATTTCTAAATACCTAATGGAACATGATAAAACATATATAGCTACAATTAAATTAGGAGAAAAAACAGATACAGGAGATAGCGAAGGACAAGTTATAGAAGAAAAATCAATACCAAAAGATTTAAGAAAAGAAGATATAAATGATGTTCTACAAAACTTCTTTGGTAAGCAAAAACAAGTACCACCAATGTATTCTGCAATTAAAATAAATGGAAAAAAACTTTATGAGTATGCAAGAGAAGGAAAAGAAGTAAAACTTGAGGCAAGAGAAATAGAAATATATAAAATAGAATTATTAGAATATCAAAACAACAAAATAAAATTCGAAGTAGAATGTTCAAAAGGAACTTATATAAGAACATTATGTGAGGATATAGCTAAAAAGCTTGGAACAGTAGGATATATGGAAGAATTACAAAGAACAAAAGTAAATAATTTTAGGATAGAAGATTCAATTTTACTAGATGATATAACATTAGAAAATGCAGAAAAAAACATGATAAAAATAGAAGAAGTTTTTAAAGAGAAAGAAACAATAGAATTAGATAACAAAAAATTAGAACTATTTTTAAATGGAGTAAAACTAACATATAGTTTATCAGAAGATATATATAGAATATATAATAATGAACATTTTATAGGGATAGGGATACTAAAAAATGGATTATTAAAAAGAGATATAGTAATTTAAAAAACTTTGTGATAGAATTAAATAAATTAAAATTAATATATAGGGGGAATACATATGATGAGCACAGTTAGCTATTTAATTACAATGGCTGGAGGGATGTTTTGGATTTTTAGAGTTGTTGTTGCACTTTTAGACAGTATGCAAAAAGATTTTCCAATTAAACCACTAGATCCAACAATAGAAATAATATTATTATTTGTAACACTAATATGTTTAGTACTTATTGTAAAAAGAAAACTTATAGGAGCATTGATTTATTTTGTATCTTATGGATTATACTTTGGAACAGATATATACAATCAAATTACAGCAATAACAAGCGGACAAACGGAAATTACAGAATATGCAACATTGTTTGTTTCAATAATAGGTGTATTTATAGCGATTTTAACAGTATTAGATATTGCAATAAATAAAGATAGAAAAAGTGCTGCAAGAAATAAAAGGACAGACTGGTTCTATGGAAACGAGGAGTATGAAAGAAAGCTAGATGACAGAGCAGACAAAAATCAATACAAATTTTAAATAATTTGTAAATAAATGTTGAAGAAAATACTTTTATATATTATTATAATTATATATAAAAGAAAGGGGAATATAAATGGAGGATTTATATTACTATTCGTATACAGCAGATATACCTGCTACCACAACAGCAACATTAGGTGCAATGCTTGGAACGTATTCTGCTATTGTTATAGTTTTTTATGTATTGCTTGTTATTGCTCAATGGAAGATTTTCACAAAGGCTGGAGAAGCTGGATGGAAGTCGTTAATACCAATTTACAATATGGTTGTACTTTATAAAATTATAGGTTTATCACCATGGCTACTATTAATCTATTTAGCAGGTATAATACCAGTTGTAGGTTATATAGCTACATTAGTGCTTTCAATAATATCAATGGTTAAACTTGGACAAGCATTTGGCAAAGGTGCAGGATTTATAGTTGGTTTAGTTTTTTTAACACCAATATTCCAAATGATATTAGGATTTGGTAGTGCAGAATATGTTGGACCACAATATAATAGTTAAAAACAAACTAAAAAAGGCAGAAATGCCTTTTTTGTTTTAAAAACCCCAAGAATGTATGAATATAAAGAACAAAAATACGAGGAGAAAAAGATATGAAAGAGAGAATAGTAAAACCATTTACAATGTGGAAACACTTTAAAGGAACAAGAGCTTTTGTAATTACAGTAGCAGAACATAGTGAGACAGGAGAAAAATTGGTTGTTTATCGTTGTATGGATAACAATGGAAAAACTAATCATAAAGACGGAATTTATGTAAGACCATTGAATATGTTCCTATCAGAAGTAGACCATAAAAAATATCCAGATGTTACTCAAAAATATCGCTTTGAAGAGATTATAGATTAAAAATGAATAGAAGACTATAGCAAGTGATTAGTTGAAAATCACTTGCTTTTATGTTAAAATATAAAAGTATTAAATAAAAATAAGGTGAAAAATATGAACGAAAACAAAACAAATATCAACTGTCTGATAACAGTTTTTCCCATACTTCATAAAAACTCCATAAAATAAAGAAAAATAAAGGATTTGATCTTACACGTTTTTTGTAAAAAAAGCGTTTTTTTCTGCATTTCTTTAAATTTTAATGATTTTTATATGAAAAATGTCTTAGGAATTATTGAACTGATAACAACATCCCATACCGTTTTTTTTAAATAACAGATTTGTATGATTATTAAAAATATGATATACTTAGGTTGTAGTAATTCAATTAGTCCATTCGCGTTTTACTATCATATAAACAGAATTGTTTAAAGGAATAATGATGAGCCTTAAGAATCTCTTCATGAATGGCAAATTACACACACTTAAAAATTGTGATGTTTTTGCTATTTGTGAAAGGAGGTTCTTTTTAATTTAAATCACAATGTAAGTGTAAAAAAAGATGGAGGTAAAATTATGAGATTATTTAAAGACGTAATTAAAAATAATTTAAAAATGATAATATTTTATGTACTAATAGGTATTATAATAAATTTTCTGGATTTATATAGTGTAACATACTATCAAAAAATATTAGATGCGTTTCAATTTCAAACCCTTACAATTATTCCACTGATAATATATGGGGCATTATTATTAATATCTACTATATTAGGATACATCGAGAATTATCCTGAGCAACAAATAAAAAATAAATTATATTTAGATTTTAAACTTCAATCATTAAAGAAAATGAAATCTATTGATTATTTAGAATATCAAAAAATTGGAACTGGAAGACTTACACAAAAAGTTGAAGATGGTGCAGCAGCATCAAGGGATATTATGGTTGATTTTTGGTTAAAATTATTCAGATATTTATTACCGACTGCAATTTTTAGTTTGATTTTCATTTTTAGAGTTAAAAAAGAATATGTTTTATTCGTATTTTTAGGATATATTATTGTAGTTATCATTTCAAATTTAATTCTTAAAAAACTTTACAAACTAAAGGAAAGTATCTTATTAAATCAAGAATTTTTAAATAAACATTTAGTTAGAGGGTTTATGGAATTAGTTGTATTTAGAACTAACAAAAAATACGATACTGAAATAGAAGTAACAAAAGATGGAATAAAAAATATAGTTGATGGAAAAACAAAAATTAAGTTAGTACACGAAATTTTCTTTACTGTTTTTGCTTTAATAGTAAATATTTTAAAAGTTGTTGTATTAGGATATGCAGTTTTAAAATCTGATTTATCAGTTGGGGCTGTCATAACAGTTATTTCATTACTTGGTAAAGCATATGAACCAATTGCGATTTTTAATGTTGAATATGTCGATTATAAATTGAATAAAGTAACTGTGAATAAATACATTGAGTTATTAGATATAAAGGATGATAAGGCGTTAGATGCTGGAATTGAATTAAAAACAATAGAAGGTAATATTGAATTTAAAAATGTCTCTTATTCATATAATGAAGAAAAATATATAATCAATGATTTATCACTTAAAATTAATAAAAATTCATCTATTGCATTAGTTGGAGAATCGGGATCAGGTAAATCAACAATAATAAAATTAATTATGGGATTGATGAAATATAAAAAAGGAAATATATTGATTGATGACAAAGAGTTATCTGAACTTAACTTAAATTCATATTATGATAATGTAACTTACGTTTCACAAGAAGCACCTATATTTGATGGAACATTGAGAGAAAATTTAATATTTGATAAAAAAATTTCAGATGAAAAAATATTAAAAGTGTTAAGTTTAGTTTTTTTAGATAAATTTTATGAGAAACTTGAAAATGGTTTAGACACAGAACTTGGTGAAAAAGGTGTAAGGATGTCTGGAGGAGAAAGACAAAGAGTTGCACTAGCAAGATTATTTTTTGATGATTCTAAAATAATTATTTTAGATGAAGCAACAAGTGCAATGGATAATATAACAGAAAAACAAGTTATGGAAAATGTTGTTAAACAATTAAATAATAAAACTTTAATTGTAATAGCTCATAGACTAGAAACAATTAAAGATGTAGATAAAATATATGTTTTATCTGATGGCATTATCCAAGAACAAGGAAAATATGATGAATTACTTGATAAAAACGGATATTTTGCAAAATTGTATAAATCAGCAAAATAAAAGTGAATATAATCTTTTGAGTCCAGGAAACTACATCATAGATTTTGATGTTGCAATAATTAATTATTAATAAATGATATAATTTTTGGCGGATAAGTACAAAATCCGTCTTTTATATGCTATAATTGTATAGATTTAAAACTTTAAGGAGTGATAATATGCAAGAAAATAAAACTAATATCAACTGGTATCCAGGCCATATGTTAAAAACAAAAAAACAAATAATTGAAGATTTGAAATTAATAGATGTAGTTGTAGAATTACTAGATGCACGTATACCAAAATCAAGTAGAAATCCAGATATACAAAAGATAGTACAAAACAAAAAAAGAATAGTACTATTAAATAAAAGTGACTTGGCAGAAGATAGAGAAACTAAAAAATGGATTGAGTATTACAAGAATAATAATGTAACTGCAATTGCATGCGATGCAAATTTAGGAAAAGGAATAAAAGAAATCTTAAATCAAATAGAAAAATCTGTAGAAGAAGAAACTCAAAAAGCAGCATTAAAAGGTAGAGTAAAGAAAAATATAAGAGTTGTAATACTTGGAATACCAAATGTAGGAAAGTCATCATTAATAAATAGGCTATGCAATAAAAAAACAACTATTGTAGGAAACAAACCAGGTGTTACGAAACAAAAACAATGGGTAAGAATAGCAAATAATATAGAATTGCTAGATACACCTGGTGTTCTATGGCCAAAGTTTGAGGATGAAACTGTTGCACTAAATTTAGCATACACAGGCTCAATAAAAGATGAAGTGCTAGAAACAATAGAAGTAGCATTCAAGCTATTAATATATTTATATAATAATTATAAAGCAAATTTATTGGAAAGATATAAAATAACAGAAAGCGAATTAGACCAAATAGATTCAGAAGACGAAAATGAGAAACTATATAATCTTATGAAACTAATAGGAAGAAAAAGAGGAGCCGTTATATCTGGAGGAGAAATAGATGATGAAAAAACTGCAAAAATAATACTAAATGATTTTAGAAGCGGAAAATTAGGAAAAATAACATTGGAGAAGGTAAATGAAAAGTAAAGAAGAAGTAAATTTAATGTCGCCACTTGTTTGGGCTTATGTTGGAGATAGCGTATATGAGTTATATATAAGAGAAAAACTTGTAAATGCAACAAATTTAAAACCACACAAATTACATATAGAAACAATTAAATATGTAAAAGCCAAAGCACAAGCAGACACTCTAGAAAAAATAAAAGAATATTTAACACCAGAGGAACTAGAAATTGTTAGAAGAACTAGAAATACCCAAAATCATCATCTGCCTAAAAATGCAGACCCAACAGATTATATGTATGCTACAGCATTTGAAGGATTAATAGGATATTTATATTTGAGTGGACAAAAAGAAAGATTAGATGAAATATTAAGCAAATGCATAAATTAATATAATTAAACAGGCGACCATTGATCGCCTGTTTTTTAAACACTATATATTTTTTCATTATTCACTCTTGCCATAAAACAAGTGTGGTGACCCCTACGGGAATCGAACCCATGATTCAGCCTTGAGAGGGCTGCGTCTTAACCGCTTGACCAAGGGGCCATAAACATTATATTTATAACATTATTTCTGCCTTATGTCAAGACATATGCAGGTAAAAAGTGCTCTATTTTCTTAATTTTAAATCTTTACAATGATTACAAACTGTTATATAATATTAAAATAAGTTTTTAAGGAGATGAAATTATGGCAGAGAGTAATTTGAACAATCAGGAACAATTAGATGAAAACCATTTAATAGCAATTAGAAAAGAAAAATTAAAAGAATTACAATCACAAGGAAAAGATCCGTTTAAAGTAACAAAATATAATAGAACACATTTAAGTCAAGAAATAAAAGATAACTATGAAGAATTAGAAGGAAAAGACGTTTCTGTAGCGGGAAGAATAATGGCAAAAAGAATAATGGGAAAAGCATCTTTTTGTACTATTCAAGATGCAAAAGGAAAAATCCAAAGCTATGTTAGCATAAATGATTTAGGTGAAGAAAGCTATTCTGCATTCAAAACGTATGACATAGGAGATATAATTGGAATAAAAGGATTTGTATTTAAAACAAGAACAGAAGAAATATCTGTACATGCAAAAGAAGTAGTACTTCTTACAAAATCTTTAAGACCACTTCCAGAAAAATTCCATGGATTAACAGATAAAGAAGAAAGATATAGAAGAAGATATGTTGACTTAATAATGAATGAAGAATCTAAAAGAGTTGCATTTTTACGTCCTAAAATAATTAGATGTATACAAAACTTTATGGATGGAGAAGGATTTACTGAAGTTGAAACACCAGTTTTAACAACTCTTTTAACAGGTGCTTCTGCAAGACCATTTGTTACACATCATAATGCACAAAATTTAGATATGTATCTTCGTATTGCATTAGAATTACCACTTAAAAGATTACTAGTAGGTGGAATGGAAGCTGTATACGAAATAGGTAGAGTATTTAGAAATGAAGGAATGGACTTAAAACATAATCCAGAATTTACATTAATGGAAGCTTATTTAGCATATTCTAATTTAGAGGGAATGATGGATTTAACTGAAAAAATGTTCCAAAAAATTGCAAAAGATGTAACAGGAAAAATGATATATAATTGGAGCGGAAATGAAATTAACCTTGAAGGACCATGGAAGAGAATTAGTATGACTGATGCAATTAAGGAACAAACAGGAATTGACTTTAAAAAGATTACAGATATAAATGAATGCTTAAAACTAGCAGAAGAACATAATATAGAACTAGAAGAACACGAAAAAACTTACGGACATATAATAAATGCATTCTTTGAAAAATATGTTGAAGAAACACTAATTCAACCAACATTTTTATACGGACATCCATTAGAAATATCACCACTTACAAAGAAAAATCCAGAAGACCCAAGATTTGTAGATAGATTTGAGTTATTTATAGCAGGAAAAGAATTTGCTAATGCATACACAGAACTTAATGACCCAATTGATCAGCTAGAAAGATTTGAAGCACAATTAAAAGAAAGAGAACTTGGAAATGATGAGGCAAATGATATAGATATGGACTTTATTGAAGCACTAGAATATGGTATGCCACCAGCTGGAGGAATTGGATACGGAATAGATAGATTATGCATGCTATTTACAGAAAGCGAATCAATAAGGGACGTAATTTTATTCCCAACAATGAAACCACTTGCGTGAGAACATTTTTAAAATTTCAATAAGCTATAAAAGCTTATAAAGAGCTTAAATATAGAAGAATAAGCAAATTGTTAAATGCTTAGCTAAATATAAAAAAGTTAATAAATTTTATTATAATTTAGCTAGTAGCATTCAAATTGCATTCAAAAAAAGAATTATAAAATATAAAAATGAGGTAATAAAATTATGAATTTTAAAAAGTTAATGATAATAATAGTGGGTTGTGCAATATTATATTTAATAATATCTACAATAGTTTCAGTTTTTAGTAATAGAGAAATATTTTATACTTATGGTAGTAAATATGGCAATTGTAAAATTTATGAAAATGGAAAGATGATTATTGAAAATAAAACAAAAGGAAATATAGAAATTGAATTAAATCAAAATGAATTAAATACATTAAAAAAAATGATAATTAATGATAAAAAAGAATATAGTGATTTTACTTATCCGACTTCAAATAATCCGGGAATAAGTGTAGATAAAGTTGTTTGGTCTTATGGATATTATTATAATTTCTTTTTTCCATTTTTAAAGAATACAGTGTATGATGGGGAATCTTCAAATTATGTATTTGATTTATTGGAGAAATATAATAAGAAATAGATTAATAACATATATTGCGTTTTTGTAGGATTGATCTGGTAGCATTCAAATTGAATTCATTTACTTCTAAAAAATACTTGGAAGTATTGAAAATAAATAACTTTAGAAAGTTACAAAAAAGGTCAATGAAACCATTAGCATAAAACAAATGAAATACAAAGGAGAATTCTATGTTTAATTTTGCATTTGATAAAAGAACAATTATAATAGTCCTAGTTGTGATGCTAGTTTTATGGTTAGTAAGTGCTGGAACTGGCGGAATATTAAATTTATTATTTACTATACCGGGTGTTTTAATAGCAATTACATTTCATGAATTTGCACATGCATTGATGGCAGTTAAATTAGGAGATGATACACCAAAACTACAAGGAAGACTTAGCCTAAATCCATTTAGTCATATGGATCCAATAGGAGTTGTGTTCTTAATTGTTGCAGGATTTGGATGGGGTAAACCAGTAGAAATAGATCCAAGAAATTTTAATGGTAAATATTCATTATCAAAGGCAGAAGCAATAGTTGCAGCAGCAGGTCCTATAATGAACTTTATATTAGCATTTGTATTTATGATTATATACTACACTTTATTTGCTGCAACAAGTGCCTTAGCAGGACTTCCTATTGTGTGGCAAAACATAATAAACTATATAATACTGTATACAATAAGTATTAATATAGGATTAGGAGTGTTTAACTTAATACCATTACCACCACTTGATGGATCAAAAGTATTAATGCACTTTTTGCCAGCAAAAGGTAAAGAATGGTTTTATAATAATCAACAAATATTTTATGTAGTATTTTTATTAATTTGGATTACAGGATTATCAAGTGTGATATTACAACCAGCATTTACAGCAGTGTATGCTGGAATTAGATGGGTTGTAGAAAAACTATTTAGACTGTTATCATTAATATAAGAGTATAATTTACACCTCGCACTTTATTATAAAATAAAAAACATATAATTAAGGAAATGAAAAAATGAAAGATATATTAACTTTAGGAATTGAATCAAGTTGTGACGAAACTTCCGTATCAGTTGTAAAAAATGGTAGGGAAGTTCTTTCTAATGTAATAAATTCACAAATAGACATACATACAATTTATGGTGGCGTAGTGCCAGAAATTGCTTCAAGATGTCACACAGAAGTTATTAATCAAATAACAAAACAAGCTTTAAAAGAAGCAGGTTGCACAATGAATGATATAGATGTTATAGCATGCACATATGGACCAGGACTAGTGGGAGCTTTATTGGTAGGAGTTTCTTATGCAAAAGGATTAGCATTTGCAAATAACAAGCCATTAGTAGGTGTAAATCACATAGAAGGACATATTGCAGCAAACTATATAACTCATAAGGAGTTAAAACCACCATTTTTGTGTTTAATGATGTCTGGAGGAAATACACAAATTGTGCATGTAAAGGATTATTGTACATTTGAAGTTTTAGGAAAAACAAGAGATGATGCAATAGGTGAGGCTTTTGATAAAGTGGCAAGAGTTGTAGGCCTTCGGTTATCCAGGTGGACCAAAAGTAGATAATCTTGCAAAACAAGGAAAAGCAAATATAGAATTACCAAAAACACATTTTGATAATATGGATTTTAGCTTTAGTGGAATAAAAACAGCAGTTATAAATTTGAACCATAAGGATCCTAATATAAATAAAGCGGATTTATGCGCAAGTTTTGAAAAAACAGTTACAGAAATACTAATAGAGAATACAAAAAAATCTATAAATTATATTAAAAATACTGTATGGGTGGACAATCCTGATCGCCAACAAAATTATCTAATTAAATTGGCACTAGCTGGTGGAGTATCTGCAAATTCATATATAAGAAATGAATTTGCAAAATTAGAAAAAGAGCAAAATATAAAAATATATTATCCAGAATTAAAATTATGTACAGACAATGCAGCAATGATAGCTTCTGCAGGATATTACAATTATTTAGCAGGTAATTTATCAGATTTTACATTAAATGCAGTACCAAATTTAAAATTGTAATTTAGATAATAAAGGAGGAAAAAATGGCAATATACGCAATATCAGATTTGCATTTATCTTTTGGAAACAACAAACCAATGGATATATTTGGCGTAAATTGGGAAAATCATACAGAAAAAATAAAAACAGACTGGCTAAAAAAAGTAAAAAATGATGATTTAGTATTATTGCCAGGTGACTTTTCATGGGCTATGTATTTACAAGATGCATACCAAGATTTTGAATATTTGCACAACCTGCCAGGAAAAAAGCTACTGCTAAAAGGAAATCATGACTATTGGTGGACTACATTAAAAAAAATGAGAGAATATCTTAAAGAAAATGAATTTGAAAACATAGATTTTATATATAATAATAGTTATTTATTTGAAGACAAGATAATAGTGGGAACAAGAGGATGGCAAGATGATGATAATACACAAGATAAAAAAATATTAAAAAGAGAAAATATAAGATTAGAACTATCAATAAAAGACGGAATAGAAAAATACGGAGAAGACAAAGAAATTATAGTGTGTATGCATTATCCGCCATTCAACAATTACAAAGAAAGTGAAATGAATTTTATAGCTACCATGAAAAAGTACAATGTGAAAACTTGCATATATGGACATTTGCACGGAGAAGCTGGAAAAGAAGCAAAACAAGGGAAAATAGACGGAATAGATTTTAAATTAGCAAGTTGTGATCAAGTTGAATTTAAATTGCAAAAAATATAAAAGAAAAAATGTATGAGATTGCTCTCATACATTTTTTTCTTACTGCACAAAGTTAAGCTTGAACTGAGATGGATCGTCTTTTATTGCGCGTATTGAAAACAGATATGTTTCATTTTTGCGTATTATACGAGGAGGAAAATTGTTGTTTTCATTTAAAACAACAAACCATTCTCTATCATCATCATCATCACAATGTGCAATGTGGAGTCCAAAATCAGCATTTAGAATTCCAGCTTGATTTGGATTCAATTCAATAAATAATCCACTTAAATCTTTTACTGGACCAACAACTCTGCCAGATACGATGTCGCCTACTTCGAAATTTTGATAAGGGATAGTTGAGCGATAACTAACTATAAACTTCCCATATACATTTTGATATAAAATATGTACAGGAATATAGTCAATTTTGTTGAAATAATCTGAAGGGTTAACATATGAGGAAGAAATTTCTTTAGATGATATTGCACCATATATTCCTGCTCCAATATCAACAAAGGCATGCGACTGTGTTGCTCCTGTTTTCCGAGCGTAAATTACTTTGGAAGAACCTTCAAGGCTTGAAAAATACAATAAAGCATTTTCCATATTCTTCTTTCTGGAAAGTAAAAAACGCTTGGTGTCACTAAAATAGCCAATTATTTCAGCTGTAAGTAAACGAGAGCCTGCGAAAAAGGGAGCAAGAGATTTATAATCCGCATCTCCTAAATCATAAATACTCAGTTCACTTAAAGGAATGATTCCATAAAATGAATTTCCAATAAAGACTTCCATTTCATTTGCGGAATAGTCATAACTTCTTACTGAACAACTAACTACTTTACCAATGTAACATTCAGGATCGATTAAAGGATCTAGAAATGTTAATGGGTTCCGGGCTTCTGGTAAAAATTCTGGTGTTTTTTTCATTGATTTGAACCTCCTTAAGTATATATGCTAAAAAGCACTACCTAAATTATACCACAATTTTATGTAAAATTCAACGAAAAAGTGAGCTTTATTAACCAATAGGGGTTGCAAAAAATAAAAAATGTGATATAATACAAAAGTTAATAAAAAAACGGAAGGAAGATAAAAATGAACGTAAAAGTAGAAAAAACAGAAAATAATAATGAAGTAAAATTAGAATTTACAGTAGAAGCAGAAAAATTTGATGGAGCAATAAAAACTGTATTTAACAAAAATTCTAAATATTTTAATATACCAGGATTTAGAAAAGGCAAAGCACCATATCAAATAGTAGAAAAAACTTATGGAGCACAAATATTCTATGAAGATGCTTTTAATGAAGTAGCAGGAGAAGCTTTTGAAGAAGGATTAAAAGAGAACAATATAGAAGCAGTAAGCAAACCAGAAGTAGAAATAAAACAAATTGAAAAAGGAAAAGATTTAATATTTACAGCAGTTGTTCAAACAAAGCCAGAAGTAACATTAGGAAAATATAAAGGTATACAAGTAAAAAAAATTGAGTATAATGTATCTGACGAAGATGTTAATCATGAATTAATGCATATGGCAGAAAAAAATGCAAGATTAGTTTCAGTAGAAGACAGACCAGTTGAATCTGGAGATATAACAGTAATTGATTTTGAAGGGTTTGTAGATGGAGTTGCTTTTGATGGTGGAAAAGCAGAAAATCATGAATTAACAATAGGAAGTAATACTTTTATACCAGGATTTGAAGACCAAATAATTGGAATGAAACCAGAAGAAGAAAAAGAAATAAAAGTAAAATTCCCAGAAGAATATTTTTCAGCAAATTTAGCTGGAAAAGATGCAACATTTAAAGTAAAACTACATGAAATAAAGAAAAAAGAAATGCCAGAAATAAATGATGAATTAGCAAAAGATATTAGTGAATTTGATACAATAGAAGAATTAAAAAATAGCATAAAAGAAAAACAAGAAGAACAAAACAAGTCAAAAGCAAAATATGAAACAGAAGATGAAGTTATAAAAGCAGTATGTGCAGAAGCAAAAGTAGAAATTCCATCAGGAATGATAGAAACAGAAACAGATCATATGGTTCAAGATATAAACACAAGACTTAGCTACCAAGGAATGAATATAGATCAATATTTAAAAATGATGAATAAAACAATGGAAGAATTTAGAGCAGAATATAAAGAACAAGCAGAGACAGCTGTAAAATCTAGATTAGTATTAGAAGCAGTTGGAAAAGATGCAGGTATAGAAGTTAAAGAAGAAGAAATATCAGCTAAAATAAAAGAAATGGCAGAAAACTACGGAAGAAAAGAAGAAGAAGTTAAAGACAATCCAGAGCTAGTAAAATATGTTGGAGACAGCTTAAAAACAGAAAAAACAATAGACTTCTTAGTAGAAAATGCAAAAATAAAATAATTGATGATATAATAAAAGGGGGTAATAGCTTGTTGTAGAATAATATAAATAGTTATTACCTTTTTACTTTTAACATTTAATGAAAAAATTATATCAAACTATTTTTTAGAAAAGTCAAAGTTACTTATAATAAAAACAATAAAACCAAGGAGGATTTATTATGGAAAAAAACAGTTTAGTGCCTTATGTAATTGAACAAACGGGAAGAGGAGAGAGATCTTACGATATATTTTCAAGATTATTGAAAGATAGAATAATATTTTTAAGTGAGGACGTAAATCCTACAACGGCAAGTTTAGTAATAGCACAAATGTTATTTTTAGAATCGGAAGATCCAGATAAAGAAATATCATTTTATATAAATAGCCCAGGAGGATCTATAACAGATGGAATGGCAATAGTAGATACAATGAATTATATTAAATGCCCAGTGTCTACAATATGCGTAGGATTAGCAGCAAGTATGGGATCTGTACTTTTAACATGTGGAGCAAAAGGTAGAAGATTTGCAACTCCAAATTCAGAAATATTAATACATCAACCATTAATTTCTGGAGGATTAGCAGGTCAAACAACAGAAATAAAAATACATGCAGATCATATGGTAAAAACAAGAGAAAAATTAAATAAATTGTTAAGTGAAAAAACAGGTCAAAGCTTAGAACAAATAGAAAAAGATACAGAAAGAGATCACTACATGACGGCACAAGAAGCTTTAGAATATGGTCTAATAGATGAAATCATAGATGCTAGGAGGTAACGATGTCAAATAAAAACATTACGAAAAGCGTAAAATGTTCATTTTGTGGCAAACCACAAGAAATGGTAAAAAGAATTGTTGCTCGGGCCTAATGCATATATTTGTGATGAATGTATTGCAATATGCAATAATATAATAGAAGACGAAAACTATGATGAAGAAACAGGGTATGAGGATTTAAAGTCAGAAGACATACCAACACCTGCAGAAATAAAAAAAATTTTAGATGAATATGTAATAGGACAGGATGACGCAAAAAAAACATTATCAGTAGCTGTATATAATCATTATAAAAGAATAGCCTGTGATGAAATTATTGATGATGTAGAAATACAAAAAAGTAATATACTTTTACTAGGACCAACAGGATGTGGAAAAACACTTTTAGCACAAACTCTTGCAAGAATATTAAATGTGCCATTTGCAATAGCAGATGCTACAACACTTACAGAAGCAGGATATGTTGGAGAAGATGTAGAAAATATTTTACTTAAATTAATACAATCAGCAGAATATGATATTAAAAAAGCAGAAAAAGGAATTATTTATATAGACGAAATAGATAAAATAACAAGAAAATCAGAAAATCCATCAATAACAAGAGATGTTAGTGGAGAAGGAGTTCAGCAAGCATTATTAAAAATAGTAGAGGGAACAGTTGCATCTGTACCACCACAAGGTGGAAGAAAACATCCTCATCAAGAATTTTTACAAATAGATACAACTAATATACTATTTATATGTGGAGGAGCTTTCGAAGGACTAGAAAAAATAATAAATGATAGAGTTGGTAAAAAAGCAATAGGTTTTGGAGCTCAAATAGAGAGCAAAAAAGAAGTAGAAAAATATAAAATATTTGAACAATTATTACCACAAGATTTATTAAAGTTTGGATTAATTCCAGAGTTTGTTGGAAGGTTACCTATTATTGCAACACTTAGGGAATTAGACAAAGAAGCACTAATAAATATAGTTACAGAACCTAAAAATGCACTAACAAAACAATATAAGAAATTATTAGAATTAGATGGAGTAGAATTAGAGTTTGAAAAAGACGCATTAAATGCAATAGTAGAAAAAGCAATAGAAAGAAATACCGGGGCAAGAGGACTTCGCTCTATAATAGAAGATATAATGAGAGATATTATGTTTGATATCCCATCAAATCCAAAAATAGAAAAATGCATAATAACAAAAGACACAGTAGAAGGAAAAGATGGACCAAAGCTAGTTATAAACGAGAATAAAACTTCAAAAAGGATAAAAATAAAGAAAAAGCCAATAGAAGCAAATAAAAGTGAAACTGCATAATTAAAAAAGGGGAAATTTGTCCCCTTTTTTCTATTGACAAAACAGATAAAAGTTTGGTATAATATACAAGTTGAAAAATACGCACATATAGTTATAGTTTAAGATTGTGCTTGAAAGAAGTGTTCTTAAATGTAAAAAACTATGTGGAGGAAAAACAAATAAGGAGGAGATACAAATGGCAGTAGTTGCAATGAAACAATTACTAGAAGCAGGTGTACATTTTGGACACCAAACAAAAAGATGGGATCCTAAAATGGCTGAATATATTTATCAAGCTAGAAATGGTATCCATATTATTGACTTACAAAAGACATCAAAAAAAATTGACGAGGCTTACAAATTTATAAAGGACGTTGCAGAAGAAGGAAAAACAATCCTTTTTGTAGGAACAAAAAAACAGGCACAAGAATGTGTTAAAGATGCAGCAATAAAAAGCAATATGTTCTATGTTGACCAAAGATGGTTAGGTGGAATGCTTACAAACTTCAAAACAATTAGAAAAAGAATTGAAAGATTAAACAAACTAGAAGAAATGGAAAACGATGGAACATTTGATGTTTTACCCAAAAAAGAAGTTGCAGCATTAAAGAATGAAAAAGAAAAGCTAGAAAAAAACCTAGGCGGAATTAGAGAAATGAAAGAAATGCCAGGAGCTATGTTTGTAGTAGATCCTAAGAATGAAAGAATTGCAGTACTAGAAGCTAAAAAGTTAAATATTCCAATTGTAGGTTTAGTAGATACAAACTGTAATCCAGAAGACGTTGATTACCCAATTCCTGGAAATGATGATGCAATAAGAGCTGTAAAATTAATTACAGATGTTATGGCAAATGCAATTATAGAAGGAAGACAAGGGGAAGCATTAGATAACGAACAAGAAGAAATAGCAACAGAAGAACCAACAAGTATTGAAGAAGTTGTAGCAGAAGAAACAGAAACAGTAGAAGAATAATTAATTAAAACAAACAAACAACTCAAAGACATGTAGGGGACGTACCTAAAGGGGCGACCCCTACAATAATAGAGTTTGAATTTATAATTTTAAAGGAGGAAAGCCATATGATAACAGCACAACAAGTAAAAGAGTTAAGAGAAAAAACAGGTGCAGGTATGATGGACTGCAAAAAAGTTTTAACAGAAACAGATGGAGATATGGAAAAAGCAGCTGAATTATTAAGAGAAAGAGGAATAACAAAAGCAGCTAAAAAATCTGATAGAATAGCAGCAGAAGGATTAGTATATTGCTATGTAACAGACGACAAAAAAGTTGGTGTAGTATTAGAAGTTAATGCAGAAACAGACTTCGTTGCAAAAAATGAAGAATTTAGAAAATTTGTTGCTGATACAGCAAAACAAATAGCTGTTACAAATCCAGCAGATGTAGAAAGCTTGTTAGCAGAAAAATCAATAGATGATTCTTCAATGACAATAAAAGACATATTAACAGATAAAATAGCAACAATAGGAGAAAATATGTCAGTTAGAAGATTTACAAGGTTTGAAAGCACAGGATTAGTAGAGAGCTATGTCCATGGAGATGGAAAAATAGGTGTTTTAGTAGACTGTCCAAAAGGAACAGAAGAAGTTGCAAAAGATGTATGTATGCAAATTGCGGCAGCAAAACCTGAATATTTAAATAGAGAAGAAGTTCCACAAGAAGTAGTAGCACATGAAATGGAAATTTTAAAAGCACAAGCTATGAATGAAGGAAAACCAGCTGAAATAGCAGAAAAAATGGTTCAAGGAAGAATCGGGAAATTTTATGGAGAAATTTGCTTATTAGAGCAACCATTTGTTAAAGAACCAGATATAAAAGTTCAAAAATTACTAGATAATAATAATGCAGAAATAACAAGATTTGTAAGATTTGAAAAAGGTGAAGGACTTCAAAAAAGAGAAGAAAATTTTGCAGAAGAAGTTGCAAAACAAATGAATCAATAATAAATAAAAAACGGATTTAAAGAAATCCGTTTTTTTATTCAATAAAATGGGTCTGCTCCATTTTATTGAATAATTAAAATTCATTTTCAAATTTTGCTGCTTTTAATGGGTTTAACTTAAATTCTATTTTGAACAAATTAAATTTAGATAAATCTTTGTTTTCTAAACATTCAATATAAAAATTAAGAGCTTCTTCTGTTTTACAAGCAGAAATAATGGCTGGGTTTAAGTCATATTTAAACATAACATTAAGAGCATATTTTAAAGCATCAAAAACTGATTTTGCTTCTCTATCTCTTATTAAAGAATAAGCTTCTCTAAACCTTGCTAAACTAGGATGCTTTGTATAATAATCTAAAGGCAAAATAAATTCTTTATTTATTACATATTCTAAAGATTTGTATTCTTTTGGATATTTTTCCATATAAGATTGAATCTCAGAAACTGTATATGGAAGAAATACTTTGTTATCTTTTTCTGATATTATTAATGTATTGTTATTCTGAATATTTTCTTCAGAAATTTCTTCAGAAATTTCTTCGGATTTTGAATTGTCTGAGTAATTAATTTCCTTAACAAAAGTATCAACTTCTATGTCTGCTAGTGAAATATCCTTTTTTATTTCTTCATATGTAGAAAAATAATTGTTTATTTTTTCTTTTAATATTTTTGCATTTTCATCAGAAGAAAAATCTTTTTTTAACAGTGAGTCAAAATCACTATTAATATCAATTAGTAAAGATTTTAAAGAATTCAACTTTTCTATATTGTTTACAAATTTTTTTGAAATTTTATTTATTTTCTCGACATAATCCTTTTTAGAATTTATCTTAGAAACAGAATCTGTTTTTGATAAAGTATCGAAAAGGCATGTTACTTCATTTTTCTTATTCTCTTGTTCTGCTATTTTTAAATTAAGAGCTACTAAATTAGCTTCAAAATTTTGCAATAAGTATAATTCATTTGAATTTAAAATTCCATCTTTTGTGATTGTTTCCAATTGTATTCCCCCTATTAACCAAATATATAACTAAATATATTATAACATAAGTAAATAAAAAAGTATGTGACAAAAAAATAAAAAAAACATTACAAAAAAACAAAAAAAGACTTCTTTCTGTAACACGCTTGTAACAAAGATGTGCTATAATCACAGTATCAATGAAAAAAAAGGAGGGTTTCAAAAGATGAAGAACAAAAAAAGAAATTATGTAATCGTAGTATTGGTGGTGCTATTACTAGCATTGGCAGTAGGATATGCTGCATTTAGCGACACATTAAATATTACAGGTACAGCAAATGCAAAAGGTACATTCAATATGGAATTTACATCAGCAACAATTAATACAAATACTGCTAAAGGTATTGATGCAGCAGGATCATCTGCAACAATATTAGATGACAAAAATACAGTTACAGTAGTTGTAAAAGATTTAGCTTATCCAGGTGCAGGAACAAATGTAACAGTAGTTGCAAAAAATGCGGGTACAGTTCCAGCAAAATTAAATGGATTATCATTTACAGGACTTAATGATACCGACATAAAAGTTACATTCCCAGAAGGACTAGTAGCAAATGAAGTAGTACAGCCAGGTGGAACATGTACAATTACTTTTTCTGTAAAATGGGATAAAGAATCAAAATTGACTACAGAAAAAACAATAGAATTTACTGCTAAATTAGATTACGTACAAGAAACAGAAGAGTTTACAGGAACACCAAACCATTCAGATGCAAATACATTGTAACATATAATCTAAGGGTAATTTAGCAAACCTAAAATTACCCTTAGTATGTGTTAAAAAACAGTTAATATAAAGGATGACCAAATGAAACAAACAAAAATAGAAACAATTTTAATATTTGTAATTTTAATTTTATATTATGTTTTGTCACAAATATATTTTATAAAAATGGGAAGCATATATACTATGGTAATAAATCCATTATTTTGGATTTTATTATGTGTGGCATTAAAAATATATATAAAGAAAACATATGCAGTTGCAAAATTGAAGAAAGAAATTATAGATTATACTCTAATAGCAGTATTAGGATATATAATTGTATACTTAATTTCGGGATTATTTGTATCATTTGGGAAAAACCCAAACTCTACAACTTTAAAAGGGCTGATTATAAATTTTTGGGTAACAGGAACTGTGATTTTAACACGAGAATATGTTAGATATTTAATAATAAACAATACATATGAAAAACAAAAGAAAAAAGTGGGTATAGCATTAATAATTATAATGACTTTATTAGAAGTAAAAACTTTAAATATAACTGATATGAATGTTTATTATGCGTTTAAACAAATAGCATCAGTTTTCTTACCAGTATTATCTAAAAACATATTATTTACATATTTAGCATACTGTAAAAACTATGTAGCAGCAGTATGTTATGACTTGCTTATATATTTAGTATTATGGCTATCACCAATATTACCTAAAATGACTTGGTTTATGATAGCAATAATAGATATAGCGACACCAATAATATTGTTACTATATATAAGATATATAAAAAGAAAAAAGGATTATTTTAAATCAAAAGAAGGTGCAAGTGACTCTGAACCAAAATCAGTTATAATTTTGGTAATAATAGTTATTTTAGCTATATGGTTTGCATTAGGAATTTTTCCGGTAAAACCAATAGCAATAGCAACAGGAAGTATGTCTCCTCAAATAAATATTGGAGATGTAGCAATAATAAAAAAATGTGGACCAAACGATGTAGAAGTTGGGGACATAATTGAATATAAAATGCCTGACTTTACAGTAGTACATAGAATAGTAGAAATAAAACAAGAAAACGGTAGATACTATTTTGCAACAAAAGGAGATAGCAATGACAGTAGAGATAAAAATTTAGTAACAGAAGATCAGCTTATAGGCAAATGCTTATTTAAAATAAGATATTTAGGATATCCAGCTATCTGGATAACTGGTGTAAAAACACAAAATGAATTAGGTTTATAAGAAGGGGAGAAGACAATTACTAATGAGAAAAAGAAAGCAGAAACTAAGAAAATCAATAAGAACTTTTTACATAGTTTTAGCTATTAGTATAATAGCTTTCTGTTCTGCTATCATTTTTAATAAAACCGTAAAAAAAGATACATATGATAAAAAAGAAATTATTTTAACATATACCAATAAATTAAATACAACATACGATGTAGATTTAAAAGACAACAAATTTATGGACCAAAAAACATTACCAATGGGTAAAACATATGTAACAAATCTAATAGATAAAATAAATATGAAGTTCGACTTTTCATATGATGCTTCAAAATACACAGAATTAACATACTCATATTCTATTGTTGGAGTACTAAATGGAGCTTATTCTAAAAACGGAACACCACAAAAAGTATGGGAAAAAGAGTATGTTTTATTAGAAGAAACAGAAAACAAAAAGTCAAATAACACAATAAATATAAAGGAAAACATTCCGATAGATGTAAATGAATATAACGATGAAATTTATAATTTTGAGAAAACATTAGGAATGGCAATTACAGCTAACCTTAATGTTCAATTGAGAGTTAATATAGATGGCAAAATAAATGATACACAAATAAATGATAATTATGTATCAAATATAGATATAGAATTGGGAGAACAAACAACAGAGATAACAGGAAAATTAACAGACGAAACAGGAGACACATTATATAAAACAACAACAAATAACAAAAATAATACAATTGTTATAACTGTAAATACAATATTAATAATTGCTGCATTAGTATGGTTAAGGTACATCTCAGTAAATACAACAAATCTAAATACAGTTAGAAATAATTACAAATTAGAATTAAATAGAATATTAAAATCTTGTGAAGATAAGATTGTAAAGTTAAGCAGAAATGTAGACTTAAACGGAAAAGAAGTTATTGAAGTTAATGACTTTGGAGAATTAATAAAATTATCAGAAGAATTGTATAAGCCAATATTATACTGGAATTCGAACCAAAAAGAAGAATCGGAGTTCTTTGTTATAACTAATAGCGTAATATATAAATTTATATTAAAAGTAAAATAGGAGAAATTTATAAGTATGGCAAAATACAAAAGGAGACATAAAAAGAATAGTGTGTTATTGATTGGTATTGCAGTTATTGCAATACTAATCTTTATAAGCACGGGTTATGCTTTGTGGTCAGATACACTTTATATAAAAGGAACTGCAAATACAAAGTATAAGGAACCAAAATTAGATTCTATTACAGTAAATAAAGTGGATAACCAATATTTCGTTTTTGATAATGCTGATGATCATGAAAACCTTCATGCATTAACAATAAAAAGTTCTTCTGTCAATAATGGGGATGAAAAAATAGAAGCAATTGCAAATTGTAATAGAAGAAGCTGGAATGTAACTAAAAGAACTGTAAAATTAAGCATGACATTTATAAATAATTATCCAGTTACAATAACAAATGGAACGGCAACACTTTTACAGAATACTACAAAACATTCTATAAGAACTGAACAAACACCAACTGTTTTAACAAATGAAACAGGAGTATTTAGTATTTTATTTGATTTAGAAGCAAATAGTAATCTTTCAAGTGGTACTATAAAATATAAATTTTCTTATAATGTTGATGGAGTGGTAAAATATTTTTATGTAACAATCAATATAAAACTATAAATCAGTGAAGTCAATATTTTGGATATGTATGATGGTGTAAAAATCATCAGAATTCCAAAAAATGTAGGAGCAATAAAAATCTCTCATTTTAAGGCATACATGAGGGATAATGGTTACAAAATTCTCGGAACGAGAGAATCAAGTGACAAAATTTTTATTTCCTATAGAAAAACTTCACAGTAAGACCTACAGCCCTGTCATTAGTTTGGCAGGGCATTCTTTTTGCAAAAGCAATAACATTTCAAAAACATTACAAAAATATTACAAAAACAATTGCATTTTAAAAAAGCATGATATATAATGATACAGAACTTTGAAAAAAATATAAAAGAAAGAGGGTTTTAATTTATGAGCAAAAAGTACGTATACCTTTTTAAAGAAGGAAATGCAGACATGCGTGAATTATTAGGTGGTAAAGGTGCTAACCTAGCAGAAATGACAAACTTAGGTTTACCAATTCCACAAGGATTTACAGTTACAACAGAAGCATGTACAGAATACTACAA
>ULMG01013509.1_pt1 | contig 27224 bp, 14 predicted proteins | sample 1951601 | NCBI WGS metagenome assembly ULMG01 (sample SAMEA4835545, study PRJEB28245) | human gut metagenome | biome: gut microbiome; material: fecal sample | place: Denmark | collected 2008
GAGACACTTCAATGTCGCCGATGTCCGCCGCCTTTATGACGGTCTCTCCCGCATTTGCCGCTGCCAGCTTCGCCGTGCCGAGTCCTGCCAGCGGAAGCAGCCCGAACAGCATGAACAGCGTCATAAGCAGACAAATGACCTTGCTTGTAATTTTTTTCATGTTGTTTCTTCTCCTTTTCGTTTTTTTGTTTTGTTTTGCCCTCGTCAGCTTTTCGCCGCAAAGGGAAGTGCTTTGCCCTCAGGCATCATAAAAAAATCGGTTGCTTTTGCTTTTGCTTTTGTTTTTTGCTTTTGCTTTTTGTTTTTGCTTTTGTTTTTGCTTTTGCTTTTGCTTTTTGTTTTTTGTTTTTTGTTTTTCCCCCCTGTCTCGGCGACGCCGACACACACGCTCCGCGTATGTGTCAATTCCCCCTTTTTTCTTCACTTATTCACTTTTATTTTTTTGCTTATTGCTTATGTATATCCGTTTTTTTGCTTGTCTCGGTGCCGCGCACCGCCGCGGGAGCTGCCGCAAAAGCGGAAACTCCCGATGACAGCGCGGCGGCAATGATAAATATCGTATATCCCCCCGTTATTCGCCGAGACCCGCGCCTGCTTCGACAAGATATCTGCGCAGGCACGTCAGATCCTCGATATCGACTGCTCCGTCTCCGTTCATATCCGCGCCGGGGAACAGATCTACGCTTTCCTCCGCGAGGTATCTGCGGAGTCTTGTTATATCAAGCGTATCGACCGTGCCGTCGCCGTTTGCATCGCCGGAGAGAATATCGCTTACCTCTATATTTGCCTGCCCGCCGCAGATGACAACTCTTTCCTCGGCGGCGTTGTTGCAGGAAATAATCTCAACCGATATGCGGTATTCACCGAGTGCCGCCATATCGGATACCTTGAAGGTCAGGGTCAGAAGAGTGCCGTTTTCCGTTACGTCGGCGGCATTATCAAAGAGGAACATTCCTGTCGACGTATTGAGTGTGGCACTGCCGAAAAGTCCGCCCGCGACGGCACTCTCAAGCTTCATCGCGCCCTTGGGATAGGAAACGCGGAAGGCAAGCGCCGCAATGCCGGGATTATTTGCAAGCGAGATAGTCACGCTTACGGTATCTCCTGCCTTTGCCGTCTTTCCGGAAACCGACAGAAGCGATATGCTGTTATCCTTTTCAACATCGCCGCATACGGAGCAGGTTCTCTCGCAGGTATTATCCGCAAGGTTCAGCGTCCATTCGCCGAAGTTGTGACCCTTTGCCTCGCCGTGGGAGAAGGTTTCCGTGCCGACAATGCCGCAGGAGCAGAAGCGGTAATATTTCGCAGGCTCCGTGCAGGTTGCCTCGCTTGCGAGATATTTTATGAGAGGAAACTCTTCTGTGAAGCTGTGCGCATGCGGTGCTTCCTTAACGGAAACCGCCGCCATGGTTCTGAGCGAGCCGCAGGAGATTTCAAAGTATGCCATGCCGCCGGAAAGTGCCGTGACAACGCCGTTTTCGTCAACAGTTGCGACTGTCGGCGTTTTTGCCTTGAAGGTCAGTGTGCCTTCGCTTCCCGTGATTGTAAGATCTGACATAAGGTCGAGTGTTGCGCCTATCTCGATTTCCTTTATGCCGCTGTAGGAGAGTGCGGTTATCGGGTCGGCGACCGTTTCGGGAACGAGCACATACCCGCTCTCAAACGCCGCCATTTCGATGCCGTTATATGTGAGGATGCCCTTTTCGCCGACCACCTTAACGGATGCGCCGACTTCAATGGGTTCATCCGGAGTGAAGCGGAATTTTGTTGCCGCATTCAAGCCGACGGTCACATCGTGCTCGCCTGCCTTCTGCTTGTTTCCGAAGGCGGTGAGCGCCGCATTGAGCGCTTCCACGTTGCCGTCCAGCGCGTCGCCGCCGAACATGACGGAAATAAGACGCTTCGCGTCGTCCACCAGCACGGGGCGGTCGAAGGTAAAGTCAATGTATGCGCCGCGGGCGCCCGCCTTGACCTCTTTCAGCATTGCGGGAGATGTGGAGACCATGCTCATATTGACATCCAGATGCGCCGGAGGAACATCCAGCTCTATGCTCTCTACCGTGTAGTAGCCGTCCTTTTCAAAGACAACCTTCCACTTGCCGATGAGAACATCCCAGCCGTATTTGCCGTCCGCGCCCGAAATATTCGGGTTCGGACCTTCTCCGTGCGCTTCGGAATCCCACTGAACCCACTCGCCGCTTGCCGTATCAAGGTAGTAGACCGTTGCACGCACGCCCTCGAGGAGATTTCCCTCTATACCCTCGAAAATATAGCCCGAGGGGTCGATATGATAGGATAGCTCATACGGCAATTCTGCGTTGCGCGGGAAGGTGGTGCCGTCCCAGCCATACGTTATGATGAGCACAAGCGCCCTCTCGTGCTCTTCCATCTCGGTTCTCCAGCGCTCCTTAAATTCTTCCCATTCGAGTTTTTCTTTAAGCCGTATGTTTTCGCGGTTCAGTCTGGCGATTTCCTTGTACTTGGCTTCGATATCCGATTCCATATTGCCGCGCCAGATGTCAAACAATCCGAAGGCAACGCCTGCCACGGGGTGTACCATTCCGGCGGCGGTTTCGATTGCCGTGTACAAATAGGAATCTGACTTCATATCAAGGTAATCCTGCCGCTGTTCGTTTGTCAGGTAGTTCATCCAGTCCTTGTTGCCTATATAGTCGCCGTGTGCCGCGTTGAGAACGTCAGCCGTGCCCTTCACGGTGAAGAAGTCGCTTGCAGCCGATACCACCGGAGAAGAAGCGGCAAGCTGTCCCACACTGCCTATGGCACCGCCGATGGCGGATGCCGCCTTGGCAACCACCGCCGGTATACCAGCCGCCGATACGCTTTCTTCCCCGAATTCGGGAAGCAACAGCTCGTAATTATCGGAGGTTGTGTACATTGAGATTATGCCCTTGTCTTTATTCACGGCAAATCCGTTTGTTACCTTGCCGAGATATTCATTGCCGTTCATTATGGCAATGGAATATTCGCCGTCGGTATTTTTGATTCCGCCGAAGATAAAGTAGTTCTGTATGGTTCCCAAAAGCTCGCCCTTTTCATTATATATATTATAAGCGGGGTAGTAGAGCTTCATTTCGTCGCCGAGCAGAGCCTTCAGGTCATCATCGGTTATTTTATTGCCGCTGAGGACGAGCTTTTCATATTCCGCCCAGATGCGGTAGGTTTCCTCAAGCGTCCAGCCGTTGGTGGGAGCCACGGTTTCCATTGTCCAGCCCTCGGGAAGTCCGTTGTCGCCATTGTCTGCCCTATCCTTGGAGGAAGCATAGGTTTTAGCCAGATCCTTGATCTGCATCGTGGGCATTCCGTCATAAGGACGCGCCGCGACAAGCTCATAAACTATGTTAAATTCCTTTGGCGGGTTGAGCATGTCGCCGAGCACTCCCGTTCCGGTGTAACAGCCCTGCTCCTCATCGTATTCCAGCTTGATGGCGAAGTTTTTGCAGTTTTCGGGAACATCCGCCACCGCATATACATTGTAAACCTCTTTCGGCTTATCAAACCATGCGCGGAAGGTGAAAACATCCGTGCCGTTCCAGTTAAGCTGGAAATATCGGTTTGTCTGATTTGCGTATGCAATCCTGTCCTCGCGGTTTGTGATAGTCACATAGTGCATCGGAGAGGTTTTGAAAAAGTATTTTTCGAAATGTTCACAATTCCATTTCTGCAGAACGGGCGCATCGTAATACAGGCGTATATCGTGGCTCACTTCCTGCATCACTGTCTCGCCTGCGCCGTTTTTGTGTTTGTATTTCAGCTCTGCCTTATAGGTATGCGGGTAGCTTTCCGGCTCGCTCATCGGGATGGGCAAAAAGCCTATGCCCGTGGATTTGTCATACAAGCCGTACTCGGCAAGGAAGTAGGAGGAGAGCCAATAGCATTGATTTTCCGCATCGTATGTTGAAGCAAACGAGCTGGTGAAGCCGACCGATTTGGATTTTGTTCTCATTCGTAAGCTGCGGTTTAAATACACTACCTTGATATACTGTGTATCGAGATATGTCACGGCACCGTCCACATTCAGCGCAACGGCAAAATCGTTGGTGGTCGATTTGAAGGTGACCCATTTACATTCAAATGACTTGTAGGAGCTGCCGTTTGAAAAGGCGGTGTACTCGGCATTTTTGTAGTCCTCTGCCGAATAGTCCGGCTTGTAATAGGATTTTGTCGGGTCAAGCCTGTCATACTCCGTGGAGGTCGTTTTACGGCTGAAGGGATCTGCATATACGTGACGCTCCAGCCCCCAGTATGCGCCGAAGGTTGTGCCGAGGGTGTAATAGAAGATGCTGTGCGCCGGCTGGGTAGTTCCGTATCCGAGCAGATATGCGCTGCCGCTCTCTGTCAGCCGCTTGCTGAACATCACCTCATTGGAGCTTACCTGCGTCGGCATGCTGTAGGTGAACACCGTGTTTTCAATCTCGCGGATAAACTGCAGGCTTCGGTTGCCCTGCGGCGTGATGATATGGCACAGGATGCGATTATCCGCCTTCAGAGCCGCCTCGGAGATGCGGAAGGATATGTTGTGAGTATATGTTCCGCTTACAAGGTTGAGCTCACCCGATGCCTGATTTTCACCATCGAGAGTAATATCATACGCTCCCGCAGGCAGTTGAATCAGGCTTTGATAACCGTATGCTCCCGCCTGCGTGAATCGGACGAGATAGCTTCCGTCCGCTTGCTGCTTTACTGATTTGATATTGGTATTCAGTTCGCCTGTATACCTCGGAATACGGTAGATCAGCTCATATTCCGCCGTAAGAACAATCGGCTCGGGATGCGCAACGGTGATATCAGGCTCATATTTTGCAACGTTCTTTTCTCCTGAAATGCTATCCCAATAAGAATATGAAGACATAACGGTGTTATCACTTTTTCCCACCCACGCACCGAACACCGTAAATGTATGGAAGGAAAGGGGATCCGTTAAGGTATAGCTTTTCGAGTTGGTCCCGCAAAACTGTTTGACTTCGTCGAAGAAATACATCCTTGCGCCGTCATGCTCATTTCCGTCTTTATCCTTCAGAATGAACTCAAATTTGTGTTGATATGCGAATTGGAAGGATTTTTCGTGTGGCGAAAGGTCATCAAGGATCCATTCCGCGCAGTATGTGCCGAGATATTTCAATGATTCGGAAATATCCTTTGTCGAACTGGGGCGAATGATCACGCGCTGTCCGTCTGCCAGCTTCGGCAGGGTAATCGATTGTTGCCCGGAAACTCTATATGAAAGCAATGTGTCTCCGATCTGCAGATAAACATCGTAGTACGTGATCTTCGCTCCGACAAGGTCGGTTAGAGAATTTATCGTGTAGTACTCGGTTTTTGAATCGTCGATTTTGAATACCGTTTCTACGGTTTCCTTATTCAGAGCGAAGGTCTGAACCGCGGGAAGCGATTTCAGAAACTCATAGCTTTCCTGTGCGGTTGCTTTCTTCCATGAAAGCTTTCCCGTTCCCATAGGCAATGCGAGTAACTCTGCTCCGGATGCCACTATATCGGAAGGAACTTCTTCGTGAACTTCCTCGAATTGCGGCGCTCCGTCCTTCAAATAATAAACAAAGATCAAATGATTTCTACCTTGATAATCCATACGGAGCTTTATATTTGAAGCAACAGACAGCGTGTATTCGCTTGTCTCGGAGCAATCCAACCACCAGTAGTTTTTGCCGTATATGTTCCATGTCAGGTTTCCGTTTGCTCCGCTCAGGAATACCGAAAGCCGCTTTTCGTTTTTGTCGGAAAATACGACGTCTGCTTCCAGAATGCCGTCTGCGCCGAGCGTGTAATAATCGCTCTCAAAGGTCGATGCTATTTCAATGGTAGCACCCTCGGGGGAATATCCGGAGGGATCGGTGAAGTGCAGTTTGACTCTCTTCACTACCGCTTTTTGAGATTTGATCTGCCCCGTAAATTCCTTGCCGCTGAAGCTGAAGCTTTGAGGAGAAATATATCTGCCGTCCTTGTATGCGGCATCGATGGTGACAGAATAGCTTCCGGCTGTGAGTGTCTGCATGGGCAAGGTGACCTCGCCGCTTGCATCCAGCCGGAAATTCAGTTTGTCGCCCTTGCCGCTGAGAACACCCGTGATGCCGTCAAGAGAGCCTTCAAAGGTAAATTTCAGGTGTACCTCTTCCTTTACCGCCTCCTCCAGCGTCGCTTCAAAGGAGGTTTCGGGCTTCATCAGCATGAAGGTGAAGGTCTGATAAGGTATTTTTGTCGTGCGCTCGCCCGCTTCATTGTAAAGCGTGACATCTTCGATGGTGGCGTATATCCGTTCCGAATTGAGCGGCATGACCGCCACTGTCGCCTCGCCGTTACTGTCAAGCACGGCTTCGTTTCGGAAATATCCGCAGGAAATTCTTACCTTCACTCCGGCAAGGCTACTGCCGCTTGCCGCATTGAATTTCAGCTTGACGGGATAGCTTTCCATTTTGGTGAAGGCAGAGGGCAGAGGGAGAGTATATTCCTTGCTGCCGTCCGTGGTGACGGTATACGACGACGGGATATCGTAGATATTGCCGTCTTCCTCCGCATACCGCTCTACAACTCTGCCGAGCGTCATGCTGCTGCCGGAGACAAGGAAAGCACTTTCGCCGTCCTTCATCAGGTAGCCGTCCTCGTCGGTACTGCCGTCACAGCGGTACGGCAGGAACAGGATGATACCCTTCGGCACTTTGAAGCGTACGATTTTGTCAAAGGTGATCGGCGTCATGACCTTGTTTATGCCTTCACCTACATAAAAGTTGCCGCTCTTGTAAACCTCTCTGCCGTCCAGCAGCAGGGAGAGCGTATATGTTCCTTCGGAAAGGTCGCCGAAGGTGTAGAAGTTTGTTTCGGCTTCCGTATTCACGGCAAGCGTGAATGTTGATTTCTGCGTTTTGTTTCTCAGCACAAGCAGCATTTTTTCTACCGTGCTCTTGGCATAGACGGCGTTGTTTACCGTCATTTCCACAGAAACCTTAGCTGTCATGGAGCAGGGGTAGTCCTCTGCCGCTTTTTCTGCGACCGCGGCACCGTTTTTATATGCCGTTACGGTCACAGACACGATCTCATAGATGCGGCTGAGCTTCCATACACCGTGCCATGCAGTGCCGGCATTGCCGAGGTCGATTTTATCTGTTTGCAGTGTGTCTTTATCGTCCATCGTTCTGTAAACGACGGTTGCTACGGCACTGTCAACGCCCGCTCCGATCGAGGCGCGTATATTGAGCGTGCTTCCGATGATATAGCCGTCACGATTGCGCTCAAGTGAAGCATCAAGCTTATCGATACTCCAGCCGTCCGGTGTTTTTGCCGTGACGGTCATGCTCGCGTCGGATTCATTGCCTGCGCCGTCATAGGCTTTTATATAATAGGAATATTCCGTATCGATCGCAAGCCCTTCGTCGGTGAAGGTGCGCTTTGCCGTATCTCTGATAAGCACACCGTCGCGATATATGCGATAGCCCGACACGCGGACGTTATCCGTTGCCCGCGTCCAGCTGAGAGTGATGCTTGTTCCGCTTATCTGCGGTATCACGACAGCGGGAGCGGTGGGCTTTTCCGTATCGGGCGCGCCTGTCGGCTTGCCCATTGCGGAAGCGGCACTGCTGCGCATGCCTGCCGCATTTTCAAAGATTATCTCGTAGGTATAAATTCTGTTGCTGTCAAGATTTGTGTCATTATAGGAGGTATATTCCTCCGTGAGGCAGCCGAGTGTTACTCCGTCGCGGGTAATCCACAGCTTTCCCGTGCCGACGGGAGCATCCCATGCGAGATTCAGCTCGCCTGCCTCGCCGTTTGTCACCTTGAAGCCGGTGATCGGGCTGACGTAAGAAGGTACGCTCTCGACACTTGTTTCTGCTGTTGCATCCGACGCTCCCTCCAGCTTTGAAACTGCCGAGAAGGTGTAGCTTCCGTATTCGGTAAGCGGCACACTCAGTCTGTATATGCCGTTTGCGGGAAGCGTTACGGGACTCAGCGTCTTTGCGGCGCCGCCCGGCGTCGGGTAGGAAACGCTGACAACAGCACCCGCCTTGCCGCTTATCGTCAGAATAACGTCATCAGCCGCCGCATTCGGGGCAGACAGAGTGACAAAGTGTGCGCTCGGTGCGCCGGATACCTTAAAGGCAAAAGTTGTTTCCTTGGAGGTAAGCGCACTTTCCGTGTCGCCCGCAAAGGAGATGACTGCTTCATATTCGCCGGCTTCGAGCTTTCCGAGATTTATTCCAGTCCAGTCAAAGAACTCTTTTTTCTGCCAGTCGCCGCCTGCTTTGCGGTATTTTATTTCAAGGGGGAACAGCCTGACCTCACCTGTTATGCCCATCTTGGGATTGCCTCCCGTAACGTGGCGTATATCTGTTATGCGCAATCCGCCCGTGACGGTCGCGTTCAGATCTATGAGAACATCCTGCTCTGCGGTAAATTCGCTCTGCGCGGGTGAGCCGACGAAGGAGTCAATCTCCCGCCCGCTTACGGTAAATTCTGTCTGATTCAGAGGAAGCGTCAGCATGAATACCGTGCCGCTGCCTTCCCACTCGAAGCTGCGCTCCGAAAGCTTTGCATACATTCCCGTGACGCCGCTGTCAAGCATGAACTTCTGAGCTCTGTAAACATACATACTGTTTCCGTCGGAGTTGTCCATTACAATGCCGCCCAGCTCCGGAATCAGGCAAAGCGAGGAGTTGCTGCTGTCATTATTGGATATACTGTATTCCCGGAATTCTTCATCCGCAAGGTATACATTTGTTCCTTCTGCCGCAACATTGACTTCACGGTAGAAAACATAGTATATCTGACTCTTGTCGCTGCCATATACCGAATCCACGCCGCCGACATAGTAGGAGCCGACAGGGATTTTGTCATGGGCACTTGTTGTAAAGGTATGCCCTCCGCAGTTTACAAACAGCAGAGGAGAGTAAACCTGTCTTCCGTTTTGACCCAGATAAACCTTAAGCTCGCCGAATTCCGCATCCGGTTTTGTTATGGTACGGGTGGGATTTGCGGGGTCATATTGGAAATAATCAAAGAACATTATGCTCTCGCTGTTGTTGCTGAGTCTGACTGCCACAAACACATCCGTGACGTCATCCCAGTTTTTCGCATCGAGATAAACGATGTAGGTTCCGTCTTCTTCCGATTTATAGCCGATGGCTGTCGGAGTTTCTGCTTTTCCGTTGCGGACAATATAGATATTGCCCTGCTCAACCGAAGCATAAGCGGACGTATAGCCCTCGGGAACCTCCAGTCGGAGCGTCATCATTTTATCGAGCTTCACGTGGAGTGTTTTCGTCACCGTATTGAACTGATACGGCAGAAAGTCCACATAGGGCGTACCATTAGAGGACAAATCGGTTTTCAGCGCATAGCGGACATTCAGAATGTAGTCACATTCGGCAATCGGCATTTTCGGCCAGCGGTTGATACCGCCTGCATACAGCGTGCCGGGATAATCCTCAACCATGCCGGAATAATAGTCCGTCGTATCTTCCTCATTTGCGCTTTTCATGCTGAATTCGTTGGCTATGCTGTTAAAATACTGATTCGTTGAGGGGGTGGAGTAAGCGCTTTCCAGGATCTCACCGCCGACAAGGATATTGCCCTTATCGTCTACGGCTTTATGAACAATCGTAGTGTTTTCTCCGTAGCAAAGCGTATCGGTGCCTATATCAAATTGCGTGATTATTTTTGTAGGATCGAAATCAATGGAATTCATCGTATTGACATCGACCTCTCCGAGAATATGCGTCACATGACAATATCTTCTTATTGTACTTTCGGTTCCGCTTGGTGTAACGTATTTATAGCGGATGACATCATATATGCCGACGGCAAGATTCTGCGTTACAGGCGAGAGATATACTGTTTTGATATCTGTCCCGTACAGATTCAGCGACATACCGTCGCCGGCGGAGAGAATACTGCCGTTTGATGCGACGACTGTCCAGAGGTCGCCGTTGCCGAGAGAATCCACCGCGGAAATCGTTATCTCGCGAGCCGCGTCGATATCCTCGGCGAGAGAGATTTCGGTTTTGTTTCCGTCCTGAACGGCGGTCGCAAATATGAGATATCGATTTTTCTCATCTTTGACAAAGAAGCGATGCTCGCCATCCGAAAGGTAGAAGGTTATATCGCCCGCGCTATCGGTACTGCCGATGTCGAGGCTGTCGCTTCCGCAGCAAAGCTTTATATCGGCATATGAAAGCGTGACCGTACTGCCGCTGAAATGAAGCGTGGTTTTCTGTGCTTCGTCGCCGCCGAGAGAGATTTCCGGAGCAAAAACGCTCGTTTTGGTGAAAATCATATCGTCTGTCACAAAGCTGAAGGTCAGCCGTCCGCCGTTTTCATCGAAAAGCTTTTTGTCAACCTCAATTTTGGATGAAGAAGCACCTCCGACTTTCTGTAAAAACTTTCCCGTATCGGCGTTGTATACGGAAATCTGTCCGGCAATGGCGCTTCCTTCGGGATCGTAAATGCACAGGTTCGCTTTTGTAACCACAAGGCTGTTGCGGATGACAGTTGCATATTCCGAATAGTTATGTACTGTCGTTGCGTCCTTGTTTGCTTCCGCTTCCGCCGCCGTGCGATAGAAAATTTTCAATGTAATGTCGCCGTCTTCTAAACCCGAGGTGTCAAGGGTAAAAATGTACTCCGTCTGCTCCGTTGCCGTTTTCGGAACAGGCTCGGAGGTATACAGCACGGTCCCTTCTCCATTGTAAACAACAAGCGTCGCATCCTTTGCAAGCGCCGCACCGACGGTAAGCCTTCCTGTAATCTCCACCGTACCTGTCAGCACATTGCGGCATTCAATTCCGCCCTGAATAGTGACGCGTGTCGCTTTCACGGAGCTGATGAACGCCTGTCTGACGCTGTCATCCATGTCCGTCATATTCCTGAAATTGTATACATGATAGTTTTTGTTGTAATATGACACTCCGCCGTGACCGTATGCAAACATGCGCTTGGCGGCGGTGATGGCTTCGGGGTTGGTTCTGCCTCCGAGAAGCGAGAACATGACCGCCGTGTAGCCTGAGATTGCCGCGCAGGATGCGGACGTGCCTGTAAAACGCGCATATCCGCCGCCGGGCTCGGTGGTCAAAAGACTGCTCCCATCGTGTCCGACATAGTTATATCCGGGAACATCACTGTATTTTGCGCAGTAAGAGAACGACTGAATATTTGCGCTCGTATAATATCCGGCGAGAACAGGATAAGCATCCTGAAGATCCGCAGGATAAAATCCGGAGTAGGTCGTACTGCTGTTGTAGCCGGTATCGTTTCCGCCGGCGCAGATTGAGAAAACATTTTGCCGATGCGCATCACGGATTGCATTGGCGAGCGCCGTCGGATAATATGACATATTTGCGCCGAAGGACATATTCAGAATATCCGCACCGTTTTCTATAGCCCAATAAATACCGCGTACGACATCGGCAATCTTGCCCTTGCCGTCCTCGCCGAGCACGCGTACGGGTATCAGCTCGAGGGGATATTTACCTGCCATTCCGCAAAAGCCCACGCCGTTGTCCGCTTCGGCTCCGATAAGTCCGGCTACTTTTGTGCCGTGCCCGTTCGCACCGATATCGGAATTTATGCCCTTGGCGATTGCCGCATCATTTATTGCGTCATAGCCCGCAACCACGCGGTTGACAAGGTCCTCATGCGTCGCGTCTATGCCGGTATCCAGCACGGCAACACGCACCGTGTAAAGGGAGCTGAGTCCCGCCTCGTCCGCCATTTTTCCCAGAGTATCGAGAAACGGCGCCGATACGTAAGTATCACTGATTCTCGGGTCGGTGGGTGCGGTTCCGAAATCCTCGGCTATACCCGCCGCCTCAAGTGTGTAGTTATAGGTTACCGACTCAATGTTCGGCATTTTTTCATAGCGCACGGCTTCCTCATAGGAGCCGTCCACCAGCAGCATATTGCCGCCGAGCATCCGTCCGCCGTATACCGCCCGGAATACTTCCAGCGCACCTGCACTTGAAAATTCGAGAATCAGTCCGTCGCTGTCTCCCGTCGGATAGCCGACCGCCGAATCTGAGCGGTTTGCGGCTCCCGCTGATATCTGCATCGGAAAGATGCCGAGCAGCATGATAACGCTGAGCAGCAGGCTGATCAGTTTTGTTGCTTTTTTACTCATTGCTTTGTTCCTCTCTGTCATATCGGTTATTGTTGATTATCTTCAGGCACTCGGTTTTTCTTCTGCGGTGAGTCCGTTCATGAGAAATATCAGTCGCGGCAGTACCGTTTCCCTCCATGCGCCGATCTTCGGAACAGATACCTGTCCTTCCAGCTTGCCGTATGGAGTATCCAGAATAAAGAAGCCGTAATTTCCGCGTTCATTGTCCGCCTCACGTTCCATCAGCAGTGTGTACATTGTGCGTCCGTTCTCGCGGTATTCGGATTTTTTGTACTGCGGAAAGTTCACGCACTTTTCGTAGACATCAAGGCAACTCTCAAAGCTGATTACATACCGCTTCTGACGGTCGTCGATAAACAGGAAATTGCATCCCCTGTGGTCGGTGTCGAAATGGTAATCGGCATCCGGAATCACAGGGATATAAAACCCGTCGAACATTCTGTAGTCATTTTTGTGCATTTGTTGTCCTCCTTTTTCCGTGTAATGAGCTCACCGAAAACAATTGACTAAATCAACGAAGTATGATATAATAAAAATGATACGTAAAACCTTTGCTTTCGCTTCAGGGTACAGTAACCGTTTTCTATGGCTTTATTATACGGATTTATCCGGATTTGTCCCCATACTTTCCGGCCGAAAGTCGAGGTTTTCAAAAAAATATTTTCATTTTCTCGGGTTCATCCTATACTTTTATAAAAAAAGTATAGGTTTTGACCCGTACGGAGGGCTCTTTATGAAAAAAATGCTTGTGCTGCTGCTCGCACTCACATTTGCTCTTTTATGCTTCTCGGGATGCTCGGAAAGATCGCTCCTTAATCCCAAAAATCCGGTAACGCTGACACTGTGGCATACCTACGGCGAGCAGGCGGACTCCCCGATGAATCGCTTGGTTTCCGAATTCAACAAAACGGTCGGAAAAGAAAAAGGTATTGTCATCAGCGTCAAGCTCATGTCCAGTGCGGGAAAGATCGGAGGTCAGCTTGCCGAAGCGCAAAGCGGTGCACCCGGCGCGCTTGATATGCCGGACCTCTTTTTCTGCCACAACAGCGATGCCGGAAAGCTCGGTGCAAAAAACCTTCTCGATTGGAACGGTTACTTTACAAATGAGGAGCGCGCCGGTTTTGTGCCGGACTTTCTTGCCGACGGCATGATTGATGAGCGGCTCGTTATTTTTCCCGTGTCCAAATCAACACATGTTCTGTACATAAGCAAGCGTGAGTTTTCGCGCTTTGCCGCTGCAACGGGCGCGACCTACAGCGACCTTGCTACATGGGACGGCTTTTTCCGTACTGCGGAAAAGTATTATGAGTATTCCGGCAAGCCCTTCTGCGCCTTTGATTATGTACAGCGCGCAGTAGAGCTGAATGCTATCGAAAAAGGGGCGAAGCCCGAAGAGCTTTACAAAGACGGCTACTATGATTTTGACAATGCCACGCTGAAGGCTTCCTATATGCAGTTTGCCAAGGCACTTGCCAAGGGGCATATCATGATTGCCGAGCTGTATTCAAATACTCATGTTATGACGGGTGACGTGCCCTGCGGTGCCGGCTCATCTGCGGCTGTCATGTATTACAACGATACAGTTACATACCCGGACAACACCTCGGAGCAGCTGGATCTGAAAATCCTGCCGCTTCCGCAGAATGAAAATTGTCCGAAGTATGCAACGCAGGCGGGCGTCGGGCTTTGCGCCTACAGAACCACCAATCAGAAAGCGGAAGCCGCTTCGGTTTTCGCACACTGGCTGACCGATGGCGAACGGAATCTTTCATTTGTTGCCGAAACGGGATATATGCCAGTGCGTAACGACGCATATCAATCATTGAAATCCTATTCTTTCCGTAAGGAATCCTATAAGGAGCTGTATTCGGCGCTCACGGAAATCAGAAATACGCAGACCTTCCTGCGTGAGCCGAGCTTTGTGGGCTATTATGATAAGGTCAATACGCTCTATGCCGAGCTTCGCCGTGCGCAGACAACCATGCCGGAACGTGTGAAGAACGGCGAGAGTGCCGACGCACTTGCAGGGGAGCTGTGGGAGCTGTTCAGTTCCGCAAAATAACGGGGTGCCTTTATGAACAGAAGCAAATTAAATCTGAAAATGCCGAAGCAGACCATGCACCGCAAGCTGTTTTTTTACACCTTTGTGATGGCTATTCTGCTTCTGGCGCTTCTTGTGACACTGCTGTCATTGCTCGGCAGATTTCGCACGCCCAAGGATGAGCTCTTTGAAAAGAGCGATATGCAGGCGCAGGTTTTTGAAAAAGAAATACTGACACACCGAAATATTCTTGCCATGATGGGCGTACACCTGTCGGAGGATGCCTCCGCCATAATCGGAGAATATATATCAGAGCATAAAATGACATTTGCCGAACTTAACGGCAATGGCAATGCACTCGGGGAAATACAGAAGCTGCTCTTTGAACCGCTGCGTCAGTACCTGTTTCAGACAGACTGCTCGGGCGCGTTTGTAATCCTTGATGCTACGGTAAATCCCGCATCTGATGAAGTCACGAAAAGCGGAATATATTTACAGGTAAACGGCTACGAGCGCGACCGCCGTGATGCCGTGCTCTATCGCGGAATTGCCTCGGTCGGCAGAGGAAACGGAGTTATGCCGCACAGAAAGTGGCGGTTGGAGACACGTCGGGAAATGTTTCCCGGCTGGCAGGAGGCAGTTGCCGCCACGGAGCTGCCGCCCGAGCAGTCCTACCGCTTCTCAGAGCTGTTCACCCTGCCCGGGATGTCCGAGCGTGCAATGCTGATTACGCTTCCTGTCCGAGGTGCGGACGGAGCTCTTCTCGGCGTTTGCGGCTTTGAACTTTCGGAAAGCTACTTTTCTCTCCTGCACAGCCAGGTGTCTAAGCTTAGTCACCCGACCTGCCTGATGGCTGAGGTCAGCGAAAACAATGTATACAGCAGCTTTCTTGCCTGCGGAGCGTCAGACGACTATTACTATACCCCCGAGGAGGCACTGACTGCGCACGATATCGGAGGCGGGCTGACCGAATTCCGATGCGGAGATGAGCGCTTTGTCGGCGTTGTCCGCAGCTATAAGGGCGACGGCGCCTCTCTCGGATTTTCCGCAATAGTCATGACGCCTGAAGCCGACTTTGCAAAGGCGACTTTCAAAAATGCGCTGAGCATAGGATTTCTCGTTATTCTCTTGGTAGCACTTTCGGTGTTCTGCTGTGTCTACGTAAGCCACCGCTACCTCTCTCCCATATTGAAGGGTCTGGAACAGATCAAAGCTGAGAGCAGCCAGCGCAAGCGAACCGACATTATGGAGATCAATAATGTTCTGGACTTTCTTTCTTCCAAGGAGCGGGAAAGTGCCGCTCATCTCGCCTCTCTGATTGAGGAACGGAATATGGCAAAAGTGGCATATGACCGCGCACAGGCGGAAATAGATAAGCTGGCGGAACGCACAAGAGACACGGTTGATCCGGAGGCGTACAGCTTTTTCCTTGAAAGAATTCCCGACCTTTCAAAAACCGAGCGCGAGATTTTTGACTGCTATGTTTCGGGGCTGTCCACAAAGGAAATTCTGGAATCGGCAAACATTAAAGAAAGCACGCTGAAGTATCACAATTCTCATATCTATGAAAAGCTCAATGTCAAGTCCCGCAAAGAGCTTCTTGTCTATATCTCTCTGATGAACCGCTCGAAGAACGGAGGAAACGGCTGTGACACTGACACAACGTCTGAATAAGATTCTTTCGGAGCAGGGAATGACCAAGACCGAATTTGCCGACAGTATCGGCGTGACGCAGAATTATATCTGTATTCTCACGAGCGAGGTTTCCTCAGCTGCCCGCGGTTCAAATATCTCTCCGTCGCTTGCAAAACTGATCGGGCTGAAATACGGCTACGATCCCGATTGGATCCTTTACGGAGATAAAAACGAATAAAAAATAAAGGCTGTCGCGCCAAGTGCGACAAGCCCTGCTTGAATTTTACAAACCATCCGTCCGGCGGGTGGTTTGCAAAGAGGCTTTTTCCTGTCGGAATAAAGCGGTTTGCGCCTCTTTTTGCCGAAGGTATTGACAGCACGGAAAAAACATGGTAAACTTAATAAAAAGATTTCAGAAGCAAAGGGGGATAAAATATGAAAAGAAGCCTTAAGACAGCGATTTCACTGTTCCTTTTCTTATCATTCATTGCAGTGCTTGCTTCCTGCGGAATTATTCAGACATATGAAAATATTGCCGTGCAGGGGGAGGTATATTCCTTCGGCAAGCAGACTATTATTTTGAACAGCATTCTGCCCGAGGGCGGCAATGCCGCGAAATTCAAAAAGGACATTTCCGCTTCGGATATAAAGCTTTCCGATGCACTCGAGGGAAAGAATATCGACAAGGTGACTTTCATCGATGAATACAATCTCGAACTGGAACTTTCCGGAAACACAAAATCAACAGGAGGAGATGGCGCCGTCGGTACTCTCACCGTGCTTGCGGGCGGACTGGAAAGCAAGGGAAAATCCACCTGCCATGTAAAGCTGAACGGACCGACTATAGTGACGGAATCCGCATATTCAAACAGATTTACGGCGCGCGATCTCACGCTCTATAATGTTTCATCCACCATCTCGCTTCCGATGGGAGAATTTACGGATAAAGCCGATGCCGAGCATATACGCCTTGCCGACCCGAATCTCGGCAGACTGGAAATAAAGCTGGAAAACGGCAAGCTGACTCTAAGCATCATAAATTGTCTTTCGGCAGAGCCATCTGTCATCTTTGCTCCCGAGACGACGACTATGGGAATAGAATTTTCCATATGCATCGGTGTATATGATGTATATTCTTATTGATCACAAATGAATATAAAAAAATTGCCGGCATAGCCGGCAATTTTTTTCAAACTATATAACTATCACCTGTCAAAGGGGGGATATGACCGGTGAAATTGTTTGCATATCACAAGGTGGCGCGGTGGAACGCAATGGCGAAAGAGCAACAAAGCTATGATAGGGTATGCTCCCTGTTGCACTTATATTATACCGCATTTCTTTTCATATGTCAACTATACTATTTGGCTACAAATTCTCCAATTTGGCTACTTTTTGCTCATTTTTCGGTAAAAAAGCGGCTTTTTTCGGAAAAACGAAAAATCTTTGTATTTCTTAATCCATGAATGCGCGAAAATTTTGCGGCTTTTTCAGAAATTTACGCCCGAAAGCGCCGATTACGCGGAGCATGAGAAATTCTCTTGAACCCACGGGACGCTCCAGCTTATAAAAGGTCATATTCCGGCCTTTGCCTATCATGACATCGTTTTTGCGGAGCATCATATGTTTTGCCATAAATTCGAGACAGTTTGTCACATCTTCTATATCATAGCCGAGAGTTTCCGCGATATAATTTGCGCTCAGCGTTTCGGTATAGCTCTCATAAATCAATTCGAGCACGCGGCGGTTTTTCTTATCGCCGAGAAAATCGAATATCTCATCGTTATCATCGCCGAAAATCTTCTTATTCACATCGTCAAGCGCGATAAAGCCGGTATCCATGGAAACATAAAATCCTATTATGCCCGGCTTTGCAATACCTTCCTCATATTCGGGATTTTTCTTCATCTCGTTTATGATTGCATCGAGCTTGGCTTTTCTGCTGTCGGGCGTGATGTCTATCGTATACTCCGGCATGGCAAAGCGTATTCTGCTCATCATCAGCTCTGCCATTTCGTCATAGTAGTGGTTCAGATGATGATTTGTGTCTATTGTGTCATCAATATTGAAAAGCTCGCCGACGGATATATGAAGAGCTGCCGCTATCTGCGGAACGGAGGTGACATCGGGATAAGATGCGCCGCGCTCCCACTTGGAAACGGTCTGCACGGAAACACCGAGCATATCTTCAAGCTCTTTTTGCGTATATCCGCATTTATTTCTGTAGATATATATGTTTGCAGCAATATCAGCCATTAGCTTTATCTCCAAAAGATTATTTTTGATACCGATATTATTTTACCATTGTTTTCCTGATATGTCAACTATACCATTTGGCTACAAATTCTCCAATTTGGCTACTTTTTGGGGGTTCAACAGCAAAAATGCGGCTTTTTTGTGAAGCCGCATCTGTTTTTTTCTTATTTAATTGATAAGCGCAAGGTATTTTTCCGCTTTTTTATGAAATTTTTTTCCGAAGGCGCCGATTATCCGGAGCAGAATAAATTCGCGCGAACCGGCAGGGCGGCTCATGGTATAGAGCGTAATATTTTTGTCCTTGCCTACCATGACATCGCTTTTGTCAAGCATACCGTATTTTTCCATGAATTCAATTGCCGCTCTCACCTCCGCAATTTCACAACCGATGGTTTCCGCTATGTAATTTTCGCTTATCGTGGTGCGCTGACTGTCATAGACGAGCGTGAGTATACGGCGGTTTGTCGCGTTGCCGAGAAAATCGAAAAGCTCATCATTCTCTTCATTGAAAATTTTCTTTTCCCTGTCATCAATGCCCGCAAAGCCGGTATCCATGGAGATATACATCAGCTTTCGGAATGGTCTTGCGACGCCGATATCATATGTGGGATTTTCCTTCATCAGCCTGACAAGCTCATCGAGCTTTATCTTTTTCTCCGCATCGGTTTTGCCGCTGTTATATGACTGTATGGAAAAGCATATTCTGCTTATCATCAGCTCGGCTATTTCGTCATACGAAACATTTGTCCATTCGATAGCGTCTGTTTTTGCATCCATGCCGAAAAGTGCATCTATGCTGATGCGGAAAACTTCCGCTATTTTCGGAAGTACCGATATATCCGGTGCGCTTGCGTCGCGCTCCCATTTTGATATAGTCTGCACGGAAACGCCGAGCATATTGGCAAGCTCCTTTTGCGTGTAGCCGCATTTCAGCCTGTATTCATATATATTGGCTGCAATATCTGACATTGCTTCCACCTCTCTGATGAATATTTTCGATACTGTCAATATTTTATCACGCTTTTTCCGCCATGTCAACTATACCGTTTGGCTACAAATTCTCCGATTTGGAGATATACCGCTACATACAGTGTATTTTTGCGCGGAATATCATCTGTTATTGTTGCCGTAGAAGCCCGCCTCCCACAGCACATGAAAACAAGCCTCTTCTCCGTTGATTTTTCTGCCGAAAGAGGCAATCGCCCGGAGCATGGCGAAGTTTCGCGAAAACATTATCTTCCTCATATAATATACGGTCAGTTCTTTGCCTGCGCCGAGCAGGGCTTTTTTCTCCGTGAGCATATAGTTGTTTTTCAGAAAATCGAGGCAGACATCCGCTTCCTCAGTGGTTATGCCGAGCGACTCGGCAATATAAACATTGCTTATCGGTCCGCTGTAAATATGTTCATGGATAAAATTCAGTATCAGGCGGTTTGTCTTGTTGCCGAGAAAATCAAAGAGCGCATCGCTTTTCTCGGGAAAAAGCGTTTTGTCTTTATCGTCCATCATTACAAAACCCGTATCCTCCGAGCCGTAAAAGAGCTTTTCGGGATTTATGCTGCCGACAGCCGACAGCGGATTTTCATGCATAGCCTTTACTACATCGGCGGCTCTTTCACGCTTTGCTTCCGGAGTCCAGCCGTATTTTTCAAATGCTTCGTTTGTATAAGCTATGCGGCTTATGAAAATTTCTTTCAGTTCTTCATAGACCTTATCCGCGCCGTAGCCTGATTCCGTTCCGTGTCCGATAACCGCATCTGTGCTTACGCCGAAAGCATCGGCTATCTCGGAAACCATATATACATCGGGAACTGTTACTCCCGTTTCCCATTTTGATACCATCTGAACCGTAACATTCAGCTTTTCCGCAAGCTCCTTTTGTGTGTAACCTGCTCTTTTTCGCAGCTCACCGATTCGCTCGCCTATGTTTATCATAATTTTCTCCTTTAGCAGTGTGGTGATAATATTTTACCATTATTTACCCGATATGTCAATAATGGCTGAGATAAAGTGCAGACTTTATCTCAGCCGTTTATATTTGTTTTGCTTAATCGAGCTTAAAGGGAAGTGAGTTCAGTTTTTCGCCGACATCATATCTTGTGAGGGTGAGGCGATTCGGTATCTTCAGCTTCAGCTCGCCATATTTGGCATAACGCCACAGGTGAGCGCGCTTCCATTTGTCGTTTTCTGCCGATACGGAGCTCAGATGGGCTATATCTTCATTTCTTCCTTCGCCTGTTGTGCGTATATTGACGCCCGCACCTGTGTTTACGGAGACGGAACATTTCACAAATGAGCCGTCTTCCGCTTTTATGTATGCGAAAGAATTATGCTTGCCGTTTTCCTGCTTCAGATTTATTATATAGAAGCTTTCGTCGTCCGAAATCCATATGGATTCTTCATGAATAAAGTCACGGTTTATTTTGGTTGACATTCTGTGACCATTGGGAATAGCGATGTTGAGATAATATAGGAAGCAACCGATAAAGCAGAGTGCCAAAATTGCAAGAGCGATTATTGTTGCCGCTATGCCGATGGCTGTCTGAGTACCTTTTTTCATGATGCCACCTCCTCCTGTACGAAAGGAAGTTCGATATCGCCGATGCCGTAGCCTGTCATATGAAGCTCATTTTCGAGCGATAAACCAAAGCGCTCTTTTGCGGGATATGCTACAGACGGGGAGAGCGTCAGCGCGCTTTCGGAGGCTTCTTTCACTGCAAGGCATGCAACGCGCCATGTGTGTCCGAGAGCATCTGTTTTGAATATGACAAAAATATTATCTTTCTTGCTGTCTGCCTCATAAATATCGCATTTTTCCCATTCGCCGGAAGAGCTTTTTACAAATGCGAGCGTATTTTTCACGCCGGAAGAACCGGCTTGCGTAACTATGCAGAATGTTTTATCATCGCTCAGCCAGACCGATTCAGTGTAGAATACAGGGGTGTCGTAGGCAATGGAGATTTCTTTTTTGCGTGTGTATTGGTTTTCTGACATATGTGATGCACAGGCAAAACCTGCCGTGACAAGCAAAGCTATGAGCACTATCGCGGAGATAACTATGAGATAGATTTTTAAGGATTTGCGCATTAAAATCATTCCTTTCTGTAAAATATTTCGGGCAAAAACATAAATTACCCACCTATATTATACCGCAATCGGTGCTTTTTGTAAATTAACCGAATGGATAAAAATCGGGGGGATAAATGTGTAAATGATACAAAAAATGATGGCAATTCGGTGCCGAGATGAGCTTTTGCGGGTCATATGTGTCAATCCCCTTGACCCCGCAAGCCTCCCCAAAGGCTTGACCTAAACTTTAATAAAAGGCGGACGAAAACTTTAATTTGGCGCGCAAAAAAGGAACCCTTTGGCGTACCTGCGATAAAGCAGGTTTATAGGCCAAACAAAAATACCGCCGAGAGCGACCAAACGGCACTCTCGGCGGTTCCTTCTTAAAATTTATTCTTCGTACACCAATACCACCGGAGGACAACAATAATCAATATCCTTTAGATGCAATCCTTTTCCGTATGCTTCTCTGACGATAGACATAACAAAATACTTGGTCGCTTCGTGGTATCTGAAAAGTTCGGGAACAGATGTAAGGTGCTTGGGAATAGGCGTTTTCATAGATGCAATAAAAGCTGTGAATTCTTCTCCAATAGCAGATTTTATTTCCTTGGTCGCATTTTTAATTACCGCACACATTTCATCGTATTCCGTTTTCTTTAACACGGGGATTTTGACGCACAGTTTATTCTCTGCGTGTCCTATTATACCCAAGCGTTCAAGAGTTGGTATATAGGAGATAAACTCATTGGGGATATCTGATGTTTCAAGTGAAATGCCGTCGTAAATACTCCACAGCAAAGGAATGATATGCTTGAAATACAGCTCATACGCGCCACCGTAACGGTGAGGGCTATCCCACAACGTAGTATCAAATTCATAGAAACGAATACGCTTGGTTCGTCCTACCGCTACCGCTTCTGAGGTGCGGTGACCGCCGTGAATGCAATATTCAGATGCTTCGTTATACTCTTTCGTATTGTATCCCGCATCAAATACGGTGGCTTGAGCAAACCACCAACCGCCGTCCTTTCGTTTCGGAAACTTTGGCGCTTCAATCTTGCCTGTTCCAAAATGCTGAAAATCTTGCAAAGCTTTCAAAACGGCGTATCTATCAAGTTTTGTTCTTTCCTCGGCGCCCATTTCTTTTACGAAAGACATTTTTGAAATCGTATCGGACATTCTTTCGATAATTTCCCATACTGTTTCAAAGTGCTTATGAGTAAACTCAAGCTGCGGTTTGAAGTTGTTGAGTGAATTTTGCGGTCTTGTAATGATAAAATCTGTGTATACCTTGCCGCTGTCCATCTGCACCATCAGCTCACCATCTACAAGCTTTTTGATGATCGGCTCAATATATGCGGCAGGAATGCCGATTGCTTTGGAAAGATCACTGATCGTAATAGGCTTGTCATATGCAAGAATCAAAAGATTCGTTGCGATCAGATCACCCTCAACAAGCGACATTGGTTCCCCCTTTAATCCTTCCGAGCCGCCGAAAGACAGACACATCTCGCCGGGCAAATAGTTTTCTCTTGTTTCCATAGTTTCAAGTCCTTTCTTCATCTGATTACGACCTGCTGACAATCGGCTTTTTACCGTACCTTCGGGGATACCCAACCCTTCAGCAATATCCGAAACACTTTGATTCCCAAAATAAAAGCGTATCAGAACCTCGCGTGTAATAAAACTAAGATGATTTAGCTCCTTACGTACCTTTGATGCTTCTTCTGAGGTGAAGTATTCTTCGTCTTCATCCTCCGCAATCTCTACACTCTCGTCCAAACATACTGTAACCGGAGCTCGATACTTTTTTCTCAGGTTATCATTATGTTTGTGGTAAAGCGTATTCGTGAGCCAAGTTTTTGGGTGCTCAATGTTTCCACCACGGTGCATATAAGCAAAAGCCGCAAGCATTGTGTCACCTACAAGGTCTTCAGCATCGGTTTGCGAGTTGCATTTTGATGTTGCAAGTCTTATCAGATAATCATAATATTGAATGATTTCCTCGTTTGTCATAAATTTACCTGCTTTCCGGAATGCTTTTGAACGTTCACCCATATAGTCGTAAAGATTTGATTTCGGTTCGAGCTTGAAATTGAATTTTTATTATTATATCATAAATTTATGAATTAGTCCACTCGATGAATATATGTTTCGCTTTTGTGCCCACAAAAGCAGTGCTTGTCAGGAAAAGTAGATAGACTTTCGGGGACACAAACCAAAGGCTCCCTTGTGTAAAGGGAGCTGTCACCGAAGGTGACTGAGGGATTGTTTTAGAATAAATTTTGCTTTCTTACAATCCCTCCGTCTCGCTTACGCGAGCCACCTCCCTTTACACAAGGGAGGCTCAGCACCGCCCGATAGTACACCTAAAAGGTGTAACAACTATACCTTGCGGGGCAAGGCGTGTGAAAAGGAGTATGAACGATCGTCCGTACTCCTTTTGTGTTTTCGGTAGGTAAAACCTGCTTTATGGAAGGAACCCCTTCGGATTCCCTTTATTTATTCAGTGCTTAATATAATAATGAATGTTCATCGCGCCTCTGTTTGACGCCATATAAAGATCGCCGACCACGCCGAATATTCTTGTCTTGAATTCGGGTGCGATATAAATATCCTTGAGCGAGAGACAGTCGGCAGAGAATATATCAAAGCCGATATCTGTTGTGCCGACGGGCAGAACGACCTTTGCAAGAGAAGTGCAACCGTCGAAAACATCACTTCCGATAGATTTAAGTGTTTCGGGGAATGTGACTGAGACAAGCTCATGACAATACTGAAAAGCTTTATCCGCAACCTTGACAAGGCTCTTGCCGAGCGCTACGGTTTCCAATCCGTAGCAGTTCATGAAAGCGGCTTCGCCGATATAAACCGTATTCGGAGAGAGCTTTATCTCCTTGAGGGCGCGCATACTGTAAAATGCCTGATCATCGATATATTTTACACTGTCGGGGATTGTGACCGATGTTATATTGTAGCCGAGATAATATCTGTTTCTGTCGAAAAGCATCTCGGGGTCAGACACCTCTTCATAAGGGTCTTCCGTGATAACAAGACCGGAATCCCAACCGATGAGCGCTGTTCCCGCTATGCGAACTATTCCGTCCGGAATGGTAACGCTTGTCGATGATTTTGCGACATATGCGCATATCAGTGTATTTCCTACTGTGAAGAACGAGTTTTCATCTCTGTTATTGAGATAAGCGTTCTTTAAGAAGTTGACCATTGCTTCCGTCTTGAAAAAAGCATATGTGCCGATTTCCACTTCATCTGAGGGCAGTTTGATTTCCGCAAGTCCGTAGCATTCCGTAAAGGCATAACTGCCGATGCGGGCGAGTTTTTTGCAGTTTGTCATATCCACATCGGTGAAAACAACATTGCCGCTTATCTCATCTGATTTCCAGAGTATTGCGTTATAGAAGGCATAATCTCCGATATATTCGAGCGTGCTCGGCAGAGTAAGCTCGGTTATAGAGCAGGCATCAAATGCCGAATTGCCGATTTTCTTTACACCCTCGGGAATGACGAGCTTTTCAATCATTTCCGCCTGCGCATATCCGTATGAGGTTGCCACGCCGTAGCTGTCAACACCGCCGTAATATGTGGAATTACGGAAAACACAGCCGCCTATCGTTTTGATACCCTTGCCGGAAAGGTCGAGCGAAGATGCCGCAATATTGCATTTGATGAGAACGCCGTCACCGACGACAACATAATCATCGGCAAGCTCGCTATACCACGGGGTGCCGTCGAAGGCATATTCGCCGGAATCGGTGAGCGTGGAGGGAACTGATACATTGTCAAGCTTTCCGCAGTCATAGAATGCATATTTTTCTATCTTTGAAAGCCCCTCGGGGAGCGTTATTTTGCGTAGCTCCTTGCACTGCCAGAAGGCATACGGTCCGATTTCCTCAAGCGCACCGTCTTTTGCAAAATTGATATTTTCAAGAAGTTTGCAACCGGCAAAGGTCTGATAATTGAGTCTTTTAAGCGATTTCGGCAGTGTCACATCTGTGAGCAGCCAGCAAGCCTGAAAGGCGCAGTTGCCTATGAAAGAAACATTATCCGGTATAGTAAGCTCGGGAAGTCTTGTGCAGAGTGCAAAGGCATATGAGTCTATAAGCTTCAGTGTGGATGGCAGGGAAATGCTTTTCAGTGCCGAGCACTGATAGAAGGCTTTTGCGCCTATTTCCTCCAGCCCCTCGGGAAGCTCGAGTGTTTTCAGCGATTCGCAATACTGAAAAGCGCCGCCGCCGATGGTTTTCAGACCTTTACCGAAGGTCACCTTTTCAAGCGATACTGCAGAGTAGAAGGCACCCTCACCTATTTTTACTATCCCGTCGTGCAGTACGACCTCTTTTATTTCCGTGTCGCCGGAAAAAGCGCCCTCACCTATTTCGGTTATGCCGTCCGGTACGACGAAAACACCGTTTTTATCCGATTGTCCTTTACAATTTTTGAGAACGGTACCGTCAACCTCATAGACTTTTTCTATTTTTGAGCCTGTAGTCGTCTGCTCGGGCGGATTTACTACAGTTCCGCATGCGCAGAGCGCGATACAAGCCGCTGTGGCAAGAAACACTGCCAATATTTTTTTCATATGAGTCCCCCATCAGGATTTATTTATATAAATAATATCCCATTTTGCCTCTTGTGTCAATAATTCTGCCGATAAGTTCACATTATATTAAAAAAACGCCTTTTTTGCGCCTTGATAATGATATAAAAACAGCCGCCTTCGCTTTTGGAAATACGAAATCGCTTTCTTCGGCGCAGGCGGCATAAGGCAGAAATAAGGGCAGATTTTGCCTTCACGGCATATGGGAAAATGAGCGGACAGGCTGTTTTTTTCGGGTGCTGTCAAGCCTCGAGCTGTCTGCCGAGAAAGCCTGCCGCCGTCTGAATAAGCTTTGTTTCGGTTTCCGTGGCGGCATTGTCTTTTCCGGATTCGGCATTTGCAAGCGCCGCAACACAGCCTATGACATCGCCTTCGGCAAAGATAGGCATGGCACATGAAATATACCAGCCGCGGCTTTCTTCCGTCAGATAAATTTTCTCCTTAGTCGGTGCATGCGTATAAAGACTTCTGTTTTCGATAATTTTTTCTGCTTCTTCTGAATTTTTCTTGTCGAGAAATTCCTTTTTCGATATTCCCGCGCAGGCGATAACGCAATCCTTATCGCAGACGGCTACGGGGAAATTGCAGGTCTTATAAAGCGTTTCCGCATAGCTTGCCGCAAAATCCATAAGCTCGCCTATCGGTGAATATTTCTTGAAGATAACTTCGCCTTCGCGGTCGGTATATATTTCGAGAGGGTCGCCGCCACTGATAACATTGACACGAAAAACCTTATCAGCTTGGTTTTTTGCTGACTGAACCACCACAGAGTTGTATTTTTCTGTGGTTCTTTCGATATTCTCCGTGTCCGGGTTAAAATTTGCGATTTCCTCCGTCTGTGCTTCATCGTCACACCGCAGAAGCGCGTCCACATCACCACGCAGCTTGATTTCGATGCGGTTTTCATATACGATGATGCGGTCAACAATCAGCCCGATGTCGCGCTTGTCCAGCTTCTCCTTGCTCAGGATATCGTGGAAGATCTCCAGCACCGTTTTTGCATGGCGGTTGGCTCTGATGATGGTATTTCTCGTATCTGCCGTCATGGCGATCTGATTTTCCAGCCCGTGAATCCGGTTGGCGCTTTCCTCGATCAGCGCGTCGTAGGTTTCCATGATGACATCCTCGTTTCCCTTTGCGCGTGCGAGGTCACGGGATTTCTGCCGCATCAGGATTTTGAGCGAATCCTTTTCCTGCTCGATGAGCTTTGAAAGCTCCTCCGCGGCTTTGGCGCTGTCCTTCACCGCATTCGGCTCAAAGCTGATTTCGGTTTCCAGCTGTTTTATCATTCTTTCGGAGTTCTCGCAGACCTTGGCGATGTACCGTTTCAGCTCACGGTCAAGCACATCCACGCGGATGTGATGCGTCGTGCATCCGGCTTTGCCGCGCGTGTGATAGGTGCCGCAGATATAGGCGTCGGCAAGGTCGGGACGGCTGCGCGAGAACATCGGCGAGCCGCAGTCACC
>ULMG01001749.1_pt1 | contig 26672 bp, 25 predicted proteins | sample 1951601 | NCBI WGS metagenome assembly ULMG01 (sample SAMEA4835545, study PRJEB28245) | human gut metagenome | biome: gut microbiome; material: fecal sample | place: Denmark | collected 2008
TGTTTGAACAAATCCGCACCATAGACAAACAACGCCTGCGTAAATATGTTGGTATGCTATCCACAGTCATAATGGCAAGAGCCGATAAAGCTCTTGCCATTAGTATTTCTTTGAGGGAGGTCAATAATGAATGAAATTAAGGTAGATAAAAATGTAGCGGCTCTGAAACTCATTGAGATACTTCTTGAAAAAGGAATGATAAATCAAGCCACATATACAAATATCGTGAAACACGCAAATTCGCACATTTCACAGGCGGCTTGATAATCAGTACAATATATTCAGAAAAATGAATTGGAGGTATGCTTAATGAACACAGCAGTAAATGAATATAATTACAGATTTAAGCTCACAGATTATTCTCTGTTTGACAGAAACAGAGCCAGAAAAGTTGCTATTTATGGTCGTGTTTCAACAGAACACGAAGCACAGTTATCTGCATTGGAAAATCAGTTACAATGGTATGATGACCAAGTAAAATATCATCCGAACTGGACGGTCTGTGAACGATATATTGATGAAGGTATCACGGGAACACAGGCAAAAAAACGCCCTGCCTTTTTGAAAATGATTGAAGATGCCAAGCAAGGTAAATTTGATTTAATTGTTACCAGAGAGGTATGCCGTTTTGCACGAAATGTTGTGGATACCCTTGTTGTTACAAGAGAGTTAAAAGGCATAGGCGTTGAGGTGTTTTTTATCGACGATAATATTTGGACAATGGACGGAGATGGAGAACTGCGGCTATCTCTTATGGCAACATTGGCACAGGAAGAAAGTCGCAAGACTTCCGAGCGTGTAAAAGCAGGTCAGAAAATCAGCCGTGATAATGGTGTTCTCTATGGAAACGGTAATATTTTAGGTTATGACCGTGTTGGAGATACCTATGTTATCAATGAGGAACAGGCAGAAACGGTCAGAATGATATATGATTTGTATCTGCAAGGTTATGGCTCGATGAAAATCGCAAAGATTTTGACGGAGCGAAAAAGGAAAACAGCTTCTGGACTTATAAAGTGGAGCGTTTCAAATATTATGAGAGCGATTAAAAATGCCACTTACACAGGAACAAAGTGTTACAACAAATCCAGAAGCAATAACTTTTTAGAGCAGAAGCGAATAAACAATCTTGATATGTCCACTTATGAATATGTTGAGGGTGATTTCCCTTCTATTATTTCTCAAGAGATATGGAATAAAGCACAGGCGATAAGGGAAAGTAGAGTAAAACCTGTATGTGTATCGGCAGGGAAAAACACACATAGTAAGCGTGATTCACGAGATATATGGGTCAATAAGCTACGTTGTTCCTGCGGCTCATCATACCGTAAAAATAAATGGCATACGAAATTGGACGGAAAAACCTCTTACGGTTATCAATGCTACAATCAGCTTAACAACGGAATTAAACGGAAAAGAGCTGAAATCGGTTTAGATACTGAGGGATATTGTGACAGCAGAATGATAACCGATTGGAAACTCGATTTTATGGCAAAAGCTTTGTTAGAGCATCTCTGGACGGAGAGAAAAGAGTCTGTACTGATTGCGTTAGACCTTATTAAGTATTATTATAAGGAAGAAAAATCTAACGAAACTCAATCCGATACGGTAACGATACAGGCGAAATTGGATAAGGCAAATAGCAGACTGACTAACTTGATTGCTATGAGAGCTGATGGAGAGATTTCCAAGGACGAGTATCAAGCAATGAGAAGTCCTGTCGATGAAGAAATCAAGAAACTTCAAAAAGCACTTGATGAAATTCCACAGGAAAAAAGCAATCCGAAAGGATTGGATATAGAGGGTATCCGTTCCACTCTGAACAGCTTTATTGATTTTAGTGGTAGCACTATCAGCCACGATGTTGTCAATCAGTTTGTATATCTGATAACACCGACATCGGATACTACATTTGATTGGTATGTTAATCTGAATGGGACAGCAGATGTGAAAGCAACCTTTACAGCGGAAGGCAGAAAGAAAAACTGCATTATCAAATTGGAGGAAATCGAAAAGATTTCCTCGGTACATAGGGAAAAGAATGAGGACAATGCTCATTTCATTAAAAACCCCCATATTTTTACCTATCTGCACAGGCAGCTCTCGCTGACTAAGTTTGAAGACTGTCTTATAGACCTTATAAAACTTGTTTTCGGACAAGCATAAATGATACACAGCCCCCGGAGTGTGAACTTCGGGGGCTGTTGTGTATTCCGTTTTTTGAGGCAGACAATAATATTTCTTGTCTGTCCATTAGTGAGTTTAATTTGGCTGTATTATTTCTGAAAATCAAAGCTTTAAGTTTTTATATATTGTTTTTTGAATGATCTTTATTAAAACTCCGTTTTCTGAATTATGATTTATTTTGACGGAATTATCACTTCAATTGTGATTTCTACGTTGTTCCCGATGCTAAGCGGAAAAGAAAATACTCAAGAATAAATAGAAAGTATTATAAAATTATAATAAATAATATTTACAATAATGAATTATACTGTATAATAAATATATAATTATGTGAAAGAGATGATGAAATGAAAAAGCAGTTGATTCAGGTTATTTCTGTCATTCTTGTTATTCTCACGGTGCTCTCCGTGCCGACGTTTGCCGGATTTTCGGATTCCGGCATCAACGATGTGATAACCGGGATAACCGAGTTCTTGACCGGAACAACATCCGCCGACGAGGAAACAACGGGCGAAACCACAACGGAGCCCACGACGGATGAGCCGACTACGGAACCTACCACAGAACCTACCACAGAACCGACAACCGAACCGACTACCGAGCCGGCTAAGACCTTTGACGACTACAAGGACAACGATAAGGTGGCCGTCATGTATATCTGCACTCAGCAGGTCGGACTCGGCCATGCGTGAATCTACATCGAGAACACGGCGGAATGCGATTTGAAAGTCGGATGCTATGATTTGAAGCCTGACTGCGGCGTCTCAATGGGAACGTTTTTGCTCAGCCGTTCGGACGGCGGCGGACTTTATTATAACGTCGAAGCCTATTGCGCAAATAAATGGGGACTGAAAAATCAGAGCCGGCTCAAAACCGAGCTTACAAAGAAGCAGCTTATTAAGGTGAGCAACAGAATCAAGCAGTGGAATTACTGGGATTTATATTTTAACTGCACATTCTTCGCTGCCGAGATTTGGAACTGTGCCTCAAAGAAAAAGATTGTTCCGATCATGTTCCCGTTCTTCATCAAGTGGCAGATTTTGGCCAAGGGCGGAGACAAAAAGGTTGAGATGAAGCCCGTCGAAAAGACGGATTGCTACAAACAGCATGGCACAGGCAAGAACGCCCGTATCGTTCAGGTTAAGGACGGTTCTCTTGACTCAAAATTATTTTAATAAAATATAAGAATCCGTCCTCGGGCGGGTTCTTTTTTACATTGAAAAAAAACTCTTTATGCTATAATAAAAGAAAAGGGGCTGTTTTCCATGAAAGCTGTGCTTTGCAAAATTTTATCCGTTGTCATAACGCTGCTCTCGTTGCTTGCCGTTAAGGTCAATCAGCCGACAATTCCGAATCCGATGAAAAAGGTTGATCTGTCAAATTTCACTCTCACATTTGAGGATGAATTTGAGGGCGAGCTTGACCGAAGCGTTTGGTCGGGTCACTATACCTACGGCGATAAATCTTCCGTTCGCAAAGGCTCATATTGGAACAATTACATGGCTTATACCGAGAACGGAAATCTCGTTATTCCGCTGAGATATCTTCCCGACGGTATGGGCGGTACGGGTGCAGGCTGGTACACGGCAGGTCTCGACACCGATGCTGACGCTCCGAACGGCTTTTCGCAGAAATTCGGCTATTTTGAGTGCCGCTGCATTCTCCCGAAGGGTGCGGATATTTGGAGCGCATTTTGGATGATGAACGATCAGGTTTTCAATGTTGACGGCTCAGGCCGTGACGGCACCGAGGTTGATATAATGGAAAGCTTCAATTACGGCAATCGCATTTCCAATGTTGTTCAGAGCAATCTCCATTGGGACGGCTACGACGAGGCTCATCGGAGCAACAGGGCAAAGAAGGCATATGTTATCGGCAGCAATCCTTATGAGGAGTTCAACACATACGGCTTGGAGTGGAATGAGGACGAGTATATTTTCTATATCAACGGTAAGGAGTATTATCGCACGAACGCAGGCGGAGTTTGCCAAAATCCGCTTTATCTCATTCTCTCGATTGAGATGTGGGGCGAGAACGGCATTGCTTCGGACAGAACCGCCGATGCCGATCCGGCCGAGTATATCGTTGACTATGTAAGAGTGTATCAGTATAACGATTTGATGAATTAAGTGTATGTTTTTCGGCGGCTTGCAGATGTAGGCCGCCGAATTTTTTGCGTTAAACGGCTGATTCTTGCACCGAAAAAGCATTGATGAAACACGGCTTGAAGAAAAGAATCAGACTTTTTTTAATAAAATAAAACCAAGTCGCCGTATAAACAAAAATTCTTTGAAACTTTAATAATTCTTGTAGGTTTTTTTGGCTTTATACAATATACATTCTATTGACTAAAATGTTAATTTATAATATAATTAATCATGAATATGTAGACTCTTGTCGAAATAATTCATGAATCGTTCTGCAACTCTCAGTGGCTTGATAAAATCTAAAAAAGCAACCGATCGGAGGAGTGAAAAGTGTATTCGATTCACAAGCTGAAAAAATACGATATTGTTGAATTGCACAAAGTATCCGATATTTTGTATAAGTGCGGCAAAGACATGGCTTTGAAGTATGACCTGCATCATTGGGATAATTCAAGGCTTAAGAATGTCGCCGTTATGATTCTGTGTGCAATGAAGAATGAGATTTATTTAGTCTATGATGACAGAACCCCTGTTGCAACATTTCAAATACAAGTCAAGGGGAAGTCGCTGCTTTTTCAAAAGCTTGCAACGAATCCCGAATTTGCAGGAGGAGGCATAGGAACCTTTTGCATGGACGAGCTTGAAAAAATCGGCAGAGAAAAGAACTGCAAAGAGATTATCTGCGAGGTCTATGATAAAAGCGAGTATGCTCTGAATTTTTATAAACACAGAGGTTACTCGGTTTACGGAACGACAGAAACCATAAAATATAACGAATTGAAATTAAGAAAAAATCTTTAAGGCGTAGTATGAAAAAAATATTGATTGTAGGAGCGGGCTTTCTCCAAAATTTTGTAATACAAAAAGCCAAAAAAATGGGATATGAAACGTTGGCTGTGGATGCCGACCCGAATGCAATCGGATCTAAATATGCCGATAAGTTTGCGGTCGTTAATATTGTCGATGAAGAAGCGTGTCTTGAATATGCAAGGCAGGAAAAGATTGACGGTGTTCTGACAGCAGCGACGGATTACGGCGTTTTGACAGCAGCATATGTTGCCCGTGAAATGAACTTGCCCGGTTTGAATTATGAAACGGCAAAGCTTATAAAAAATAAATACAGAGTTCGTAAGTGCCTGTATGAAGCACATATAGACGACACGGAGCAGGCATATGAAGTCGACAGCGAGACCGACTTAGAGAAGCTTAGCGAGAAGCTGACTTTCCCGGTTATGGTAAAACCTTGCGACGGTTCAGGCAGCCGTGGAGCAAGCCGAGTAGACACAAAGGAGAATTTTGCCGCTGCATGCAAAATAGCTATGAGTTCTTCAATTACGCACCGTGCAGAGGTTGAAACATTTATCAATGGCAAGGAATACGGTGCTGAAAGCTTGGTTGTCGACGGAGAGGTTCATGTCCTCGGGATTATGAGAAAATGGATGACCGAGCCGCCTTATTATGCCGAGCTCGGACATGCCATACCGACGGATTTACCGCCCGAGGTTGAAGAACGTGCCGAGCGTTATGTTGAGAATGCAATCAAGGCACTTGGTATAAATTTTGGTTCGGTCAACATGGATATGCTGATTACTTCCGAAGGAAAAATTCATATCATTGATATCGGAGCGAGAATGGGCGGAAATATGATTGGCCCATGCGTGATACCTTACGGCACCGGCGTCGACTATATGGCAAACATGATAAGAAATGCCGTAGGAGATGAAAAGGATTTCGACACAAGCGCACACGGCTGCGTTGCAACAAGACTTCTGGCATTTAAAGACGGCGTTGTAGCTCGTATGCCTGATTTTGACGCACTTGAGAAAGATTATGGCGTTGAAATATATCACCATTTGGAACTCGGACAAAAGGTAAACGAATACCATACTAATCTTGACGGCTGCGGTTATATTGTTGCAAAGGCAGATGATGTTGAAACCGCAATTCAAAAGGCTGAGACGGTGTTGAATATAATTAAGGAAACGATTTTTTGTACGGACTGAGGCGAAAACCTTATGAAAAAACAGGATAATGAATTGAATGTTGAATATCTCTATGAAAAAAGCAAAGAAAAAAACGGCTATAAGGGAATTTATCAGCTTGTGGTAAAGCGAGTTATAGATATCCTTGTTTGTTTGATTATTCTTCCGTTTATTTTGCTGATTGCCGTTCCGATTTCTATTGCAATCAAGGCGGAGGACGGCGGCCCGATTTTTTACAAATCACGAAGAATCGGAAAGGACTTCAAAGAGTTTGATATGCTGAAGTTCCGCTCCATGAGGGTCAATGCTCCCGACATAAGAAATGAGGACGGAAGCACATACAATTCCAAAAACGACGGCCGTGTAACTCGTATCGGAAGATTTATTCGTGAAACCAGCCTTGATGAACTTCCGCAATGTCTGAATGTAGTCATGGGTCACATGAGTCTTATCGGCCCGAGAGCCGGCGATGTCGAATCGAAAGACACATATGCCGAGGACGAGAAGGAAAAAACGCTTGTCCGTCCCGGCATAAGCGGCTATACTCAGGCGTACTACAGGAATAACCTCGGCATTCGGGAAAAAAGACTTTATGACGCATGGTATGCACACAATGTTTCAATGTGGCTTGATATAAAAATCATATTCAAAACAATAGTTACGGTTTTGAAAAGAGAGAATATCTATACGAATAGCGAAAACGAAACCAATGCAGCGGAAGAAAAAGTTCCTGAGGAGGCACTTGATGAGTAAGATATTATTCATATCAAACGAAACTAACAGAATAACTTCGTTTGCTACAGCGAGCATTGCAGCTTCGCATGCCTTAGGTATGGATTTTTATCAGGTTGCAAATTGGCACGATACCGACCCCGAATTTATCAGTTCGGAGGAAAAAAAATACGGTATCAGAATCAACAATTTTTGTATCTCAAGAAACCCTTTTGCAAAATGCAATTTGACGGCATATAAAGAAATTGTTGACTTGATTAAGAAAGAAAAAATTGATTACATTCATTGCAATACGCCGACGGGAGGATTGCTCGGCCGTTTGGCAGGCAAAGAATGCAAGGTAAAAAAGGTCATTTATCAGGCGCATGGTTTTCATTTTTATCAGGGTGCGCCGAAAAAAAACTGGCTTATGTATTATCCGATAGAGAAGCGGCTTGCAAGGTATACCGACGCATTGATCACCATTAACAGCGAAGATTATACACTTGCAAAGAATAAATTTAAACTTCGCAATAACGGAAAGGTTTATTACGTTCACGGCGTGGGAATTGATGTTGAAGAGTTTAAAAAAATTGAGGCTGACAATGAAGATAAAAGAGCTGAGTTCGGATTAAAAGATTCGGATTTTATATGTATTTCGGCAGGAGATCTTGTTGCACGTAAAAATTATGAAACAGCGATAAGAGCTATAGAAAAGGTTGCCGATAAAAATGTTCATTATCTGATTTGCGGCATTGGTCCGGAGGAAGAAAGTCTAAGAAAGCTTTCTGTGGAAAAGGGTGTTGAAAACAGAGTTCATTTTTTGGGATATAGAAAAGATGTTAGAGAACTGATGAAAATATCCGATTTGTTTTTATTTACTTCACATCAGGAGGGATTACCTCGTTCTACGATGGAAGCTATGGCGAGCGGACTGCCATGCGTTGTCAGCAAGATACGAGGCAATGTCGATTTGGTCGATGAGGGTAAGGGCGGATTCCTTTTGGCCCCGACTGATGCAGACGGATTTGCCTCGGCAATAGAAAAGCTTTACGGCAGTCAGGCTATGCAAAATGAAATGCGGGGATATAACCTTGAAAAGATCAAGGAATTTGACAGCTCCGTTGTTGAAGAGGAAATAAAAAACATTTACAGAAATACACTGCAAACGAGATGATTGTGATGAAAAAAAGAGTCGTTTTATTGAGGTCAAATCCTGTGGCTCCCGATCCGCCGGTTGAAAAGCTTGCCGATTGTTTGCTTTCTCAGGGATATGAAGTAATTATTATAGGATGGGACAGAAGCAGTAGCATCAGTGAAAAAAATGACGTGATTTCATTTGAACACGGCGAAGCAAAGGTTGTCAGATTCGGAATCCCCGCACTTTTTAATGCCGGATTTAAGAAGAACCTGCTTCCTTTATCTAAGTTTGAGGTTAGATTGTTCAACTGGTTGAAGAGACACAGAAACGAATATGATATAATCCATTCATTTGATTTTGATACGGGCTTTATTGCAAACAGAATTGCATCAAAGTATAACAAAACTCTTATTTATCACATTCTTGATTTTTATATTGATTCACATAATATCCCGGGCACAGGCATGCGGACAAAAGTTAAAAACGCTGAGATTTCGGTTATAAATAACGCTTATGCAACTATCATATGTACGGATAAACGCCGTGAGCAGATTGCCGAAAGCACACCTAAAAGGCTGGAGATTATCCATAATACGCCGAAAGCCTATGATAAAATCAATGACGAATTCTTGGCAAAAAATGCAAACGATAAGTACAAAATTGTATATGTCGGAATTTTGGCAGGCTCAAGATTTTTGAGAGAGATTATTGATTTTGTTCAACGGGATGAACGCTTTGAATTCCATATCGGCGGATTCGGCAGCATGGAATCCGAGGTTGAAGAAGCAGCAAAAAATTGCAGCCGAATAGTTTATTACGGCAAGCTCCCTTATGATAAAACCCTCGCTTTGGAAAAGTCATGCGATATAATGACGGCTATTTACGATCCGAGCGTTCCGAACCATAGATACGCCGCTCCAAACAAGTTTTATGAGGCATTGATGCTTGGCAAGCCGGTCGTGATGGCGAAGAATACGGGATTTGATGAGATAATAACCGAAAACAACATAGGCTGTCTGATTGATTACACTGCGGAAGGCTTTGCAAAAGGTTTGAATTCTCTTGTTGAGCAAAAGGATAATTGGAACTCAATGAGTGAAAAAATGAAGCAGCTTTATAATACTCAATATAGTTGGGCAGAGATGGAGAAGCGAATAATAAATCTTTATTCTGGAATATGAAGGGAGAAGCCGATGAAAATTTTATATGTAACAGCAGTTCCTCTTGAATACAGTTCCTCGGCAAATTTCCGAAATATTGCTTTGATTCATGGCCTTATGGAAAACGGACACAGTGTTTCAACCTTGTCTACAAGACCGCAGGAGAATTCTTCATGCTATGACAAAACGATTCTTGATTTGCAGTTTGAAGAACGATTTTATGTTGAGCTGGGACAGCTCCATGCAGGTATCGGTGCGGCGAAAAAAGGAACGCTGAAGTCAAAAATTAAATCCAAGCTATACAGATTGAATATGCTGTTGAGTCTGTACGATTCACGAAAAAGTGAAGCACCGAAGGCTTCAAAAATTGATTTTTCCGGCAAAAAATATGATATAATAATTTCGTCGTCCGACCCCAAGTCGTCGCATTTATTTGCCGAGAATTTGCTTAAAGCTCATCCCGGAATCGCAAAAAAATGGATTCAGTATTGGGGTGATCCTTTCAGCGGAGATATAAACCGCCGCTCCTATGTGCCTGAATTTGTGATATCCAAGGAAGAGAAACGCTTGCTTTCTCTTTGCGATAAGGCTGTTTATGTTTCGCCGCTGACAAGCGAGTATATCAAGAAAAAATATCCCGAATATGAGAACAAGATACAGTTTGTTCCGATAGGTTATTCGGAGAAAAAGGTATATCCCAAGCACGAGAGCGGTAAGCTTGATCTGTGTTATTGCGGCGATTATTACGCTAAGGACAGAGACCTGATGCCGCTTATTGATGCTGTACGCCGGATTGGTGATACATGTACCCTCACTTTAGCGGGCGACAGTGACCTTGACGTTAAAAAAAGCGAGAACATAACGGTTTATCCCCGTGTTGGGAAAAAGAAGGTTGACGAAATCGAGCAGAACAGCGACGTAATTGTCTGCGTGTGCAATAAAAACGGCACTCAGATTCCCGGCAAGATTTATCATGCTTCGGCAACGAACAGATGCGTTCTTATTTTGCTGGACGGTGAAAAAAAGCGAGAAATAAAAAAGTATTTTGAAAGCTACAACCGTTTTATTTTTGCTGAAAACAAAACCGAAGATATAACTAAAGCCTTAAAAGAGATAAGTGCAAACAGACCGGAGGCAGCTCCTTGCGAAGCATTTGAAGGCACTTATGTTGCAAAACAGTTCCTCTGATAACCGTTCTCGGTACAGCTTGAGGTTGTGTTGTGAAAAAATAAAATGATATTGAGATGAGAAGATGAACGATAAAAGAAAAACCATTGTCAATTCAATACTTTTAGGTTTGTTCTTGTGTAGTTCTATGATTACAAAGCTTATTACTTCTGTTGTATCTTTTAATAACAATATGGTAATATTTATCGGCGCTTTGCTTGTAGGTTCAATGATAATTAACCTTCGTCGTGTTTATTCGCTGAAGCTTTTGATTATTAACATGGTTGTGGCGGTAGCTTTTGTGTTTTCTTTTCTTGCTAACATGAGCAACTATTCGTTCACGATGAATTACATGCTGAACTTTTTATTGTACGGAACTGCCGGTATGTTGCTGTGTTCTATAAAGACGGATGGAACGACAGTTATGAAAACAATTACATCTGTGTTTGTTGTGTTCAGTGCATTGACTGTGTTGGTATACATTCCTCAGGCAAAGGACGTTATGTATATAGAGCAGTCCATGGATATCAGTTATACCATGGTAATCGGACTGTCGGCATCAGCCTTTGTATGGAAAGATTGTAGCAAGATATTTCGTGTGATAATATGTGCTTGTTCAGCGGTATCACTTTACTATCTGCTGTTTTTGAGCGACTGTCGTGGAGCAGTCTTATCGCTTGTGTTCTTAGGAATGATAGTGGTCTTGAGGAGGAGCAAGCATAAGATATTTATCACGGTATTATTCATTGCTGTTATGGCCTTTGTACTTTGGGGTTGGGATGCAATTATAGAAGCCTTGTCCGAAAGCCACAGTGAAATGAGATGGATTTCAAGATTCAGAAGAGGCACAGATATATTCAGCGGACGAAGTGATTTGCTTGAAAAGGCAAAGGAAATTATATCGGGAAATATTTTAGGCAAAGGAATCGGATATTTTGAAACGGTTTCCGACGGACAATACACACATAACATATTTACTCAGTTGATGTGTGAATTTGGTGTGTTTATCGGAACGGCAATTTCAATTTATATTACAGTTTTGGCTGTGAAAACATTGATCAATAAACGCAGCAGTGACTTTGATGTATTTTGTGTTTGTCAATTTGTACCTCGTTTGCTGCTGTCGAGTGTGTATTGGTCTAATCCGTTTATTTGGGTGTTTTTATACTATAAAAGCGGAAGACAAAAGAATGATGACATCAATAAAATAGAAAGGATTCGATAAAATGCAGAATTTAATGAAGCGGTTATACAAGAATTCATTTTTTCGATCCATTGCCACTCTAATGTCGGGAACGATTATAGCACAGGTAATTTCCTTTGCTATTTCTCCGCTGATGACAAGACTTTACAGCGAGGAACAGATCGGTGAATATACATTGCTGTTGACTGTTGTTACCATGTTTGGGTCTGTTATTTGCGGAAGATATGACATGGCCATTGTCGGTGAAAGTGATGAAAAGGGAATGTATGCCCTCGTTAAGCTCTCGTTCTATATAACACTTGTGTTGAGCACATTAGTCAGTGTGGGTTATACGATTTATTTCTGCACCTCCGGCAGCACAGAAATGGCTTTTCCTGAGGTGTTTGCATGGATTTTGGCTTTTATTCTTGCAACAGGTTTTTTGAATATACTACATTCATATAATAATCGCTACAGAGATTATAAATTGATGGCAGCGGCAAGCATAACGAAAGAGGCCGGAAAGGCTGTGACTCTTGTCGGTTTCGGCGTATTGCATTTTGGAACTATCGGACTTTTAATTTCATATATTGTCAGCAGCATATTGGAACTTCTGCAACAGATAAGACGTTTAAAGTCAAACCTGTCCTCGATAAAGGCAGTAACATTTGAGGACATGAAAAAAGCCGCCAAAAAGCATATCAGACAGCCTTTGTATTCTGTTCCGGCAAGCTTTGTAAACGGTTTTTCCTACTCAATAATAAATATTTTTATCAACGCATTATTCGGTTCGGTAACGTTGGCATACTATTCAATGTCGTATCGTATGCTGGGTGTTCCGCTCAGCCTGGTTTGTAACAGCACTTCCAAGGCATATTTTGAAAAGGCCGCAAGAGAGCATGACGAAACAGGCAATTTCCATAAGACATTTTTGCAAACCAGCCTGTTTTTGCTTGCGCTTGCAATTCCCATGACGGCGGCCTTGATGATATTGGCACCTTGGGCGTTTGAACTTTTCTTCGGAAAAGGCTGGGGTATCTCGGGCGAATATGTAAGGTATCTTGCACCGATGTTTGGACTAAGACTGATTGTATCTTCATTAACGCCGACCATGATAATATGCAATAAGCAAAGAACAGAGCTGATAATTCAAATTCTTTTCGTTGTTGCGTCATGTGCCGCATATGTTGTCGGAAAATTTATGAATTCAATCAAACTTTTCCTGCTCGGAATTACGGTTTTGTATACAATAGTATATGTTTTATACTATCTTTATATGTTAAAATTAAGTTACAAGAGGAGTGTTCAAAATGATTAACGTAATCGGACTTGGCTATATCGGACTTCCCACTGCGCTTATGATGGCTTCGCACGGTGTGGAGGTAGTAGGCACAGACTATAACAAGGAGCTTGTTTCAACCCTGAATGCCGGCAAAACAACCTTTAAGGAAAAGGGCTTGGACGAGCTTTTTGCCGACGCTCTCAATTCCGGAATCAAATTCACAACGGAATATCAGGTGACGGATACATATATTGTTTCCGTGCCGACTCCGTATGATAAATTCTCCAAAAAGGTTGACGCATGCTATGTCGTTGCCGCTGTAAAGAGCGTTATGGACGTATGCCCCAAGGGTGCAACGGTTGTTATCGAGTCCACGGTTTCTCCGGGAACGATTGATAAGTATGTTCGACCCGTTATTGAGAAGAACGGTTTTACAATAGGCAAGGACATTAACCTGGTTCACGCACCCGAGAGAATCATTCCCGGCAACATGGTCTATGAGCTTCTCCATAACAACAGAACGATAGGTGCCGACGATAAGGAAATCGGCGAGAAGGTTAAAAATCTTTATGCAAGCTTCTGTCAGGGCGAGATTGTCGTTACAGATATCCGCACAGCCGAGATGACAAAGGTTGTTGAGAATACGTTCCGTGCCGTAAATATTGCATTCGCAAACGAGCTTGCAAAGATTTGCCGCCACGACAATATGGATGTTTATGAAATCATCAAGATTTGCAACATGCATCCTCGTGTTAACATTCTTCAGCCGGGCCCGGGTGTAGGAGGACACTGCATTTCCGTTGACCCATGGTTCCTTGTAGGCGATTATCCGTCATTGACGAACGTTATCAACGAGTCGATGAAAACAAACGACAGCATGCCGGAGTTTGTGCTCAACCGAATCTATGAGATTATGAAAGAAAAGGGCATGACCGATATTTCAAGAGTCGGACTTTACGGCTTGACGTATAAAGAGAACGTTGACGATATGCGTGAATCACCGACATTGCAGCTTCTTGAGAATCAGGAGCGACATCTTGCAGCTCCGCTCAAGGTTTATGATCCGTTCATTACCAATGATGTGGTTGCAAATCAGTATCATGACTTTGATAAGTTCCTTGAGGATACCGATCTTGTTGTCATTATGGTTAATCACAACGAAATCAAAGAGAACATGGATAAGCTGAACGGAAAAGTTGTTTTGGATACCCGCAAGTGTTGTGAGCTTCCCGGTACATACAGACTGTAAAAGCAATACGCACACTTCAATACTGTATTGAATTAAGCCGAAAGGATTTGGTTTAAATGAAAAAAATAATGCTCGTTTTCGGAACACGTCCGGAGGCTATCAAGATGTGTCCGCTCGTCAACGAACTGAAATCAAGAAAAAATCTTGAAACGATTGTTTGTGTGACAGGTCAGCATCGTCAGATGCTCGATCAGGTGCTTGAAGCGTTCAGTGTAACGCCGGACTATGACCTATCCATTATGAAGGACAAGCAGACCCTCTTTGACATCACAACAAACATTCTTAACAGAATCAAGTCTGTTTTGGATGAGGTTAAGCCCGACGTTGTTCTTGTTCACGGCGACACGTCAACGACCTTTGTAACGGCATTGGCTTGCTTCTATCTTCAGATTCCCGTCGGTCACGTTGAGGCGGGACTGAGAACATACAATATTTATTCGCCGTATCCAGAGGAGTTTAACCGTCAGGCGGTCAGCATTATTTCTCAGTATAATTTTGCACCGACGGAGCTTTCGAGGCAGAACCTGCTGAAGGAAGGCAAGAGAGCAGAAACAATTTATATCACCGGAAATACGGCGATTGATGCACTTAAAACGACGGTTCGTGAGGATTATGCCCACCCCGAGCTTGAATGGGCGAAGGGCAGCCGACTGATTGTTATAACGGCACATCGCAGAGAAAATCTCGGTGAGCCGATGCATCATATGTTTCGTGCAATTCGCAGAATAATGGATGAACACCCGGACGTTAAGGCGATTTACCCGATTCACATGAATCCTGTTGTTCGCAAGGCGGCGGACGAGGAGCTTGGCGGCTGCGACAGAATTCATATAATTGAACCTCTTGAGGTTCTCGATTTTCACAATTTCCTTGCTCAAAGCTATTTGATTTTGACCGACAGCGGCGGAATTCAGGAGGAAGCTCCCTCGCTCGGCAAACCCGTGCTTGTTATGAGAGACACTACGGAGCGTCCCGAGGGTATTAAGGCCGGAACGCTGCGACTGGTCGGTACCGACGAAAAAACGATTTACGACAGCTTCAAGGAGCTTCTTGAAAACAAAGAGGCTTATGACACGATGGCGCATACAAGCAACCCCTACGGTGACGGATTTGCTTGCAGGCGAATCGCCGATATTCTTGAAAACGGCCACACGGATATATAAAAAAATTACCGACTTCGATTCACTCAATCGGAGTCGGTTTTTTATGAAGAAAACGGTCATCTCAATTTAAGAAACTGAGATGGCCGTTAATTATGCGATTATATATATTCCTTAATCACATCAGTGTAATTATCAATGATATAGTCAACCTCTTCGTCCGTCAGGCGGCTGAAGAGCGGCAGACTTATCTCGTTTGCGTAGTGAGCGTAAGCGTTAGGATAGTCCTTGATATCAAAGCCGAGCTTCTTATAGCCTGTCATCATCGGCAGCGGCTTGTAATGAACATTGGTTGTGATTCCACGCTCTGCCATCTTAATGATTATCTCACGGCGTTCTTCATCGCTGATGGGTTCGCCGTTCTTCTTGAACACTCTTGTCAGATAAAGATGACCCGAAGAGGTATACTCATCGGTAAAGTGGAGGAGGGTATGAACTCCCAACGGCTTAAATGCGTTGTCAAATTTTTCGATAATTTCACGACGGTGCTTCAAAAGAGACGGATAACGCTTCATCTGAGCGAGACCGATTGCGGCATGAATATCCGTCATGTTGCATTTATACCATGGGCCGAGAATATCATATTCCCATGAGCCGAGCTGGTTTTTGCTTAAAGCGTCCTTTGACTGACCGTGAAGCGAATAAAGCTGAACCCGCTTATAAAGCTCTTCATCGTTGAGAGCGTCATTAGGCTTCCAAGTCAGTGCACCGCCTTCCGCAGTTGTGAAATTCTTTACGGCATGGAATGAGAATGCAGAAAAATCGGCGACCGAGCCGACGGGCTGACCGTGCCATGATGAGCCGAAAGCGTGAGCTGTATCGGCACAAACAATGATTCTGCCAAATTTAGACTGAATGTCATTTGAAGGCTTAAAAAGGCTCTTCTTTTTTTCAACGATTGAAAAAATGCGGTCATAGTCGCACGGTATGCCGGCGAGATCAACCGGGATAATGACCTTAGTCTTATCTGTGATTGCTTTTTCGACTGCGTCGTAGTCCATCTCGAGTGAATCCGGCTGACTGTCAATAAAGACAAGCTTTGCCCCAACGTGGCAGACAACCTCTGCCGATGCCGTATAGGTGTAAGCAGGTACAATAACCTCATCTCCCTCTCCGATTCCGAGCAGGCGAAGTGCCATTTCGGCGCAGGAGGTCTGAGACGAGAGACAAACCGCTTTGTCGGTGTGACAGAGTGACGCTACTTCTCGTTCGAGTTCCTTTGTTTTTGGTCCCGTTGTGATCCAGCCTGACTTAAGAGCCGAGACGACCTCATTAATCTCTGCATCGGTCAGATCCGGTGGAGAAAACGGTATTTTCATGAAAACATCCCCTTAAGAAAATTCCTATTTCTTTTTTAATCCGTAATTGTTTATCAGATTAATTCTTTTGTTACATTTTTTTATTGCATCTTTTTCAAGCTCTGCATTTCTCTTATTTTTGAGGTATTTCGCTATCCGCTTGTAATATACGCTGGGCAGCTTCCAGGGCTTGTCATAAAGCTCAGGGTGCATGGCGGCCATCAAATCATAAGAGGGGAAAACCGAACGAAAAAGTCCGAATCGGCTTCCGCCGGTCTTGGAAAAGATAAATGTGCTTGCATAGTTTAGTTCTTTGTCATCGAGTCCAAAGGTTCCGCCGTTGAGCAAATCCTCGCAAAGGGAATCTGCGTCAAGCTGTTCGGCGTCGGAGCTTTCTGTACCGCCGAGAAGCCTCATAATTTCGACCGTGTCCGCATAGAACGAACTGCCGATGAATTCCAAAAACTTTTGCTCGGCCGATGCAAAGTCTATTTCATTTTTATATTTATTACCGAACACGGCGAGATCTGAGACATGACGAATGCCTGCGCCGGTGGTCATAAAATGCTTGAGATAATGTAAAAGTAAAAATAAATAATGGTTTGTCGGGTCAAGGGTGTAAAGCTCGTTGCCATCAAAATCCACACGATACGGCACAGCAAGTGCTTCGTCAAACACATGATTCATTGCGATTCGTATCGGGTTCTGAGTGCCGAAAAGGTTGAGATGAATTTCGAGCTTTAAGCTGTTGTTACTGTTCTGATAGCCGACAGTCTGAGCCTTTTTAAAGTATCTTTCCGAAAAAACATTCTCATCTTCTGTAGTATAACCGTTTTCGCTTAGAATTCGGCGACAGAGCGGAAAGTCATTCTTTGGAATATATATATCTTCGTCACCGGAGCCACGATGATTTTCAAGTTTGCCGTAAGATTTGCGACAGATGAGACCTTTTAAAATAATTGGCTTCAGGCCTGCCGAAATAAGTTTTTGATATATTGAATAAAACTCCGCTGTGTTCTGTGTCTGTGTGACAACCGAGCTTGTCGATTTGCTGATAAGCTCAGCCTTTACGGCAACAGGAGCAACCGTGAACTCGGAATATTTTATTGCTCCCTCAAGGAAAATCGGCGCAACCTCCTGCTGAAAAGCCAAATTGCTAAGCAATTTGAAATCAGGTTCGTTCAATTCGGAAACATTACCGGTTATAGCGGTGTTCAATATCTTTAAAAAATTATCGTATTGTTTATTCATAATGAAGTTCTTTCCTGTCCAGAAGCTCAATACCGTTCTCGGATACCGAGTAAATCTCGTCCGAAAGCTTGAAAACGCTTGGCTTATGTGATGTAAGAATTATCATTTTGTTGCGATTATAATCGAGAATATTGGAAATAACCTTTTTTTCCGTCTCAACATCGAGCGCACTTGTTGCCTCGTCGAGAAGAAGAATGGGTGTGTCGGCCAAAAGTGCTCTTGCGATTGAAAGACGTTGGTTCTGACCGTCGGAGAAGCATTGACCACGCTCCGTAATTTTTGTGTTAATCGTGTCGGGAAGTTTGCTGACAAATTCCCATGCACAGGCGTCTTCAAGAACCTTTTTCAGCTCGTCGTCGGTTGCATCCTGCTTAACCAGGCGGAGATTATCCGCAATCGTTCCCGAAAAAATTGTGTTGTTCTGCGGAACGTAGCTAAACAGCTTTCTCGTTGCCGCACTGATTTCTATTTCTTCGCCGTCCTCATTTTTTACCGTAATGCTGCCGGTTTGCGGCTTTATCAGTCCGAGTAAAAGTCTGAGCGTTGAGGTCTTTCCTTTGCCTGATGCACCTATCAGGGCAGTGATTTTACCGCTTTGGGCGGTAAGCGAAGAATCTTTATATACAACAGCTTCGTCGTTATATGCGCAGGTGATATCATTGCACATAAGAGACAGCTTCTTGTTTTTACTGTTTTTAATAAATTGTTTTTCCTGTTCTGTCAGCTCTGTTTTTTCTGTCGGAAGCTCAAGAACATCAAGAACTCTTCCGGCACTTATGCCTGCCTTGATAAAGGAGGGTACAAGCGAAACTACCGAGCTGAATGAGCCGGTGAGTGAGGCAGCCATCGACATGAAAAGCGAAAGCGTTCCGTAAGTGATATCGCCTTTCCAAAGTCTGTAAAGTGCAAATCCGTAGCAGGAATAGGTTACAAGCTGACCCATGAGACTCATTATAATGAGCATTTGGTTCTGGTATCGGTTCTGCTCCATGGCTACTCCGAAGCCTTTTTGCTGAAATTCCCTGAATCTCTGCGAAAAAAGAGGAACAAGACCAAAGGATTTTATGGTTTGAAGATTTTGGTAGCTTTCTTCTTCAATGGCAAGGCGTTCGCCTGCAAGCTCACGGTTTTTCTTTTGAAATTCGGTTGCCTTGCCAAAACGGAATCTCGCCGTTAATACGGTTACCGGTGCGCCGGCAAGGGCGAGGAGAGCCATAATCGGGTCGTAGTGAAGTATAATGAAGAATGCTCCGATAAAGTTGACAAGTGCTGTCACAACATTGGGAATATAGCTGAGCACCATGTTTGAAACGATACCGACATCGGCACCTGTTCTTGTCATTATATCAGCGGAATGAAAAGCGGAAATGGCTGTCCACTCAGTGTTCATAAGCTTGTCGTAAACGTCATTTTTTATCTGAATTCCGACATTCAGGCGGATTCTCAGCGACACACGATTAGTAAGAGCGGTAATAAAAATTTTTGCAACAGCCGTTCCGAGATACACTGCGGCAACCGGTGCGATTTTCAGGGATATTTCGCCGGTTACGGAGTCGATAAGATCCTTGAGCACCCACGAGGTGAAAAGCCCGAGACCGGTAGAAAGAAGTCCGATAAGGGAAAAAGCTATGACCTGACCCTTGTAACGAAGAATATAGCTGAATATCCAGCTCCATGAGTGAAGAATCTTCTTTATTTCATTGTGATTCAGATATTTCTTAATCTTTTCAACACTTCTCAATTTGATTTTCCTAACTCTTTTTCTACGGTCTCCACCGCATTAATATCCTTTGTGCATTCCAGCCTGTAAGCAGGTGTGCATTTGAGTAATTCGTCAAGTGTGCTCATGCCAAGCTCCTTGCAGCCCTCAAACCAATCGGGCAGCATAACTTCGGGGAAAACGCATTTAAGCATTTCTATTCCCTTTAGCTCGGCTATTGAACATTTTTCCGACTGAATGGGGGCAATAATTGCCTTGAGCGGGAGCTTTTCGTTGAGACAATATTCAGATGACCCGTGCCACGGCGAACCGTATGCATAAAATATGCCATCGGATTCCTTGTGAATGAAAACCATATCACCATTGACTATTCGAGCGTTACGATGCTCTTGCCAAAGCTCCGCTTGAGTGGTTTTGCCCACTCCGGACGGCCCTGTAAACAGAATACCCTCGCCGTCAACCTCAATCAGACTGCTGTGCATAACAAGTGTGCCGCTGCGAATCAGGTTGCCGTAAAGGGCGACCATTGCACAACTGTATATACCGATATGGTCTTTTTTTTGCGAGAAGATTGTTCCGTCTGTAAAGTCATCGTTTATTGCAAGAATGCTGTGCGAGACGCAATAAACCTTGCGATTCCCAAAATCGGGATATGCTTCAATATCATACGGGTCGGCTGATCTCTCCTTATATTTTAGTGTGAGAACCGGCTCGGAAGGAGAGAAAGCTGCAAATTTCCGCCAAAAATCGTCCGTGTAGTCAAAGCTCACGGGAACAATTATTTGATAAGAATACTTTGGCATTACGAACAACCGATGCTTGAAACGTAGCTGCCGCCGTACATGTTAAGGTAGGGAACAATCTTTGCTTCAACCTCGTCATGGTTTGAACCGTAAACATTCATAGTTTTAACCGTACCGGTTGCAAAATCGTAATAAAGAAGGTCCCAGCCTTTACCGGTAACACCTGTGTCAAGGTTCCAGTGAGCTGTTGCACTACCTGTTGCATCGGATGCACGGTTCGGGTCGCTGCCACCTGCCGAATAAGTGTTAGATCCAAGCATAACGTCATATGCTTCTACTGTTACATATTCATCCATGTTTAATTCCTCCGATCGTATTATTAAAGATTTTGTCGATATATCGGCAAAAATCTTTGCTTATTTTATTAACCGTTCCGCTTTCGGTTGCAAGCGTTGCGGCACATCTTGGGCAGACATCTTTCCATTTGCACTTTTGACATTCATCCGGCCATTTAAGTGATTCCTCGTAATCCACAAGCTGCTTCCATGCCTCGGAAAATCCGAGTGAAACTGCATCGATGTCCGGTTCGTTGAGAAAAGAGCAAAAACTCATTTTGCCGTCCCATTTTATCCAAAAGCCTGTTCGATATTCTTTGCATTTCTCACAAGGCTTTGAAAAGCTTTTATTTTTTCCTTTGCTTATCACATTTTGCACATCCTCGCAAAGGTGAGGGTATGCACTGTCAGGTAAACGAAGTGATTCGATATTTGTATCTGCACCTCTGACGGATTTTTTTAACTCTGCCGAGGGAATCCACGGAATCTCAAGATCTTCCATAAGTCTTTCAACTTCCGGGAGCTCATCAACATTATCTTTTGTTACGGTTGTGACCGCTTCAAGCGTAATGCCGAGCGTTTTTATTCGCTTTATATTTTCAAAAACTCTTGTAAATCCGTCGCTTACTCCGCAAATTTTGCGATAGGTTACGTCATTTACACCGTAAATTGTGAACTTTATGCTTTGCGGCGGAATCTTTTTCAAAAGTTCAAAGCATTCGTCGCTGAGATGATACAGATTGCTTTGAAGAGTTATAATGAAGCCGAATTTTGAAAGCTCGGAATAAATCCGACAAAACCCCGGATGCATTGTCGGTTCACCACCGGTTATGCATAAAAACAATGTACCGGCCTGTGCAGCCTGCTTGCCGAGAAAAATCCATTGTTCTGCATCCAGCTCAGTACCGTGAAGCTCAATTTCGCTGTTTTTCAAATGAACATAGCACATTTTGCAATTCAAATTGCACCTTGGTGTCAGTTCAAATGAAGCAAATAACGGAATGGCATTTTTTCTCGCAGATGCAAACATGTCAAACGGAGCGGATGATATAGGAGTTTTTTCATAACCGCTCATGTGTCATCACTTATATCCAAAATATTGTTGCGTGCAAGTATTTGAAGGAAGAGGATTATATCCTTCTGCGCTTTCTCGCGGGTAACGTTTTTGTATTTTGAAAGAATCAAATCTACAAGTTCCTCAAGAGTAAACTCCCGGTCGTCCATATTCTTCCAAAGATAAGCGGCAGAGGAAGAGATATATACCATTGACGGCACATCCTTAACACGCTCCATTACCGGAACCAGCACATGCTGACCGGCAATTTCACGGAGAACAATATTATCCTTTACTCTCATAAACTTGCTCCTTTAACTGTCTTTGGATTCGCCGTAACCGTATTTGCCATAGCTGTACTTGCCGTAGTTACGATAGCCGTATTTTCCGTATCTGCCGTAGTGGCCATAGCCGTAATAGCCGCTCTGGTCAAGCAGACTTTCTTTGGCGGCATTAAGAACTCCGCCTATAATGTTGCAGCCTCTGGTTGAAATGTTGTTTAAACAATCAAGTATTGTCCAGCGATGGGTGGAGTCCTGACGTATAACAAACAAGATGCTGTCACAATATTCGGATATAATAAGAGGATCGGTAGTAATTGCACACGGGGGCGAATCAATAATAACATAGTCGGCGATTTCCCGGAGTTCCTTCATGAAATCACGCATTTTATCATTGTTAAGATTTCTTTCGGGAGTTCTGCACGGCGTTTCACTGCCGAAGATGACAACATCTTTCGGGTTTTCGGCAAACATGAGTTTTATCTTTTTTGAACTGCTCTCGGATTGAACACGAGGAACCTTATTTTCAACATGCTTCTTATCGGTTTTGGGTTGTTCAAAGAGCTTGTCAATCGGACAATAGTTTTCGTTATTATTTGTCATTTTGCTTAACGAAAGCTTTCTGAGGTCGAGGTCAACGAGTGCAACCTTCTTGTCCGGATTTCCTGATTTGATATAGCGTGCAAGGTTGAGAGCAACAGAGCTTTTTCCCTCGTTGGCAAGTGCGGCTGTTACCATAAGAACCTTGAAATTTGACCTTTGCATAGAACGGGTGACTTTGAGTGCAGTGGTTTTCATACACTCGGCATATCTTTTTCCGTTGTCCGTTGATTCGTCGGCATAGAACGGAAGATCCGTTTTTTCTTTACCAACTTTGTTATATGGAAGAATGCCGAGACAGTTCATATTAAGCTGATCTCTGAAATCCTGCTCATTTTGAATTGTCTTTCTGAGAAATGCTGTTATTATTACAATAACGGCACCGACCGCAAGCGTTACCGCAAAGCAAGTAAGTATTGCTATAATATAATTGATACTGTTATTCGGCTTAGTCGGAACAGAGCTTGGCTGAATAATGTTCAGCTTTGTTTCACCGATAACATACCTTGAAACATCCGGAAGCCTTTTTACAACTGCGTCAAGAATATCCTTGGCATCCTGCGGATTTTTACTTACAACAGAAATCGAAAAAAGATTAGAGTTTTTAATCGCATTAAGAGTTATAGTTCCGTTTATTTTATCTGTGTCAAGCTCTTCTTTCAAAATCTCGTTAAATACGGAGCTTTTGAGAATATATGGGAGCACTTTTGCCATCTGTTCTGCGTTGGCGGAATCATAGTAGAATCCGTATGACGCTGCAACCTCGGCATAGCTGGTGGTTGTGTTCACCGTGAATGACGACTTTGCTTCATAGGTCGGGACATAGGTATATCTCAGGTATAAACAATAAATACCGGAAATGAGCACAAAAGCCGCAACAAAAACCCACCATGTTTTTTTTACAATTTTTAAGATGTCTTTCAATAAAGCATGAAGGTCAAGTGCATTTTCTTTGTAATTAAATATTTTTGAACTCATATTATTCACCCTTGCTCCTCGGCCGATTCGGTATTGCCGTATTCGTAGTTTTCATAACTGCCATAGCCATAGACGTTTTCTCCGGCTACATGCATATTGAATTCACGGTAATCATTGAGTACATATCCTAAATAGTTTGCGTCTCCTTCCTTTATGTCATTTATCGCTGTATTTATGTCGGTAATGCGAACGAAATCCTGACGAATGACGATTAATGAACAGTCAACAATGTCCAAGGTGAGCTGAACATCGGTGCTTACTATAATAGGGGAGGAATCGAGAATAACGTAATCATAATGCTGATCGGCATAATCAAGAAGCTCTTTTAGCTTTTCTGAACGGATGAACGAGGCCGAATCTCTTCTTGAGCCGAAGTTCATTACCATATCGACGCCGGTTCTTGCAAATTTGCATATTATATCTTCAATTTCGGAGCTTCCGTCTATATATGAGATAATGTCGGGAACAGATGCTCTGTCTCTTTCAACGATTTTATAAAGGGCAGGTTTACGAAAATCAACGTCAATTATAAGAACCTTTTTGCCCATGCTGCTTAATGCAAGTGCAAGATTGGTTGATATTGTTGATTTTCCTTCGTTTTCCGCAACGCTTGTTACAAGGACACGTTTGTAACCGTTCTGATCCATTTTAAATCGAAGATTCTCGGCGAATTTCCTGTTGCTTTCTTCAAACATGAAGCTGCACGTCGGCGAATTTATCAAAACGGATTTTCTGGGTCTGCGTATAAAGGAGCGCAAGGTCTGAAGCTTCTTTTCATGAGTAATGACACCGAAGCAGTCACCCTCGATTTCATTTTTTGCACTGTAAACATTCTTGAATGTTTTTCTTGTTATACATGAAAGAACCGTTAAGGCAACAACGACAGCGGCCAACGCCATTGCAGCAAAAATTCGATACAACGGCAAATTAAAAGTATTGGTTGCTTTAGTCGGAATTTGCGGCTCGGAGACGGTCTCAAGAACCGCATTTGAAAAGAGATAATCGGAAATTCCATTGTAATTTTCAAGTATTGAATTGCTGACGATATATGCCGTCTTAGGATCATTGGCAGTAACGTTAAGTACAAGAAGGTTCGTTCCTGAGATAACATTGGCGGAAACCGAAATATTTCCCGGAAGAGGGCCCGTATCGTCCTTAACCTTTTGCATAATAATGTCGCTTTCAAAAACCTCTTTGAGAACACCCGCCATTGAAGAAGCGGTTGAAAGAGCGGCATATGCGTTGGCATAGGTTGTATTTTTCGCTGTTACAACAAGGGTTGAGGATGATGTATAAATAGGCTGACGCACATATCTTATGTAAATTGTAACGGACAAAAATCCGATAACCGCTGCCATGAAAATGAACAGTGCATTTCTTAAAATATCACGAAGAATAATGAAAAAGTTCATCTGATTTGATTTAACCGATGTATTTTCATTCATGCATTACACCTCCCTGACAATAACGATAAGAAAAGTATGTCCGGTCAGACCCTTGGAGTCGGTGTATTCGTATTTAACCTGATGAACACCGGCACTTCTTGTGTCAACCGTCGAGATAATTGATACTTTATCTGTATTTGTTGAAGAATCGTATTTGTCCGAGACTGATTTAAGATACTTCTTGGGATTAATTTTATCTCCTACGTTAACATATATCAGATAGTCGCTCAGTTCAATCTGGGGACCGTCAATCGGATCATTAACGATATTAACCGGAAGCTTGCGATTGACAACATCGGCGTAGCTGTTAGAGGCTTCAAAGGTGACATAATATGTGCCGACTTTTGAACTGTCAACGTCATTGACGACTATTTTTACCTTTGAAGATATATCGCCGTCAAGGCTGTCCATGAGGCTGATTTTCGGGAACATAGAAACCGTGTCGCCGGAAGAAAACATCAAAGGTCCGGTGAGTGAGAATACCGGCTCAGTGTAATCCGTATACTTGATTCGTCGTGTATATTTGCCTACGTTATTACTTGAATCGAAGACAAGGTAGGTGATGTCACATACACCTTTTGATATGAATTTCGAGTGAGTTCCTATAAGAATAGAATCGGTAATGTCACCGTCACGATCATCGGTTGCTGTAAGGCCTTCCAATAATTTGTTTCTATCGTCGTTGACGGAAAGCTCTAACACGTCGGATTCTGAGGTGATAACCGGAGGTGTGTGGTCACTGACGGTTTTGCTGAGGATAAGGTTGACGGACCAGGCTCCGACAACTATAACAAAAATTATTGAAATCAGTATTCTTATAAGTTTCATTTTTTCACCTCAACAAAAATTTTACTTCATTGTATACCAATTATATTTAATCATAGAATGCAAGAAAAGTCAATATTTAATTCTTTTTTAGTAATTGCTTTTCTAAAATTTAATATATATAACAAAAACGGCTCTGTATTTAAAAAATTTTTGTTTTACAGAACCGTTTTATTAAATTTTATTTTCTGTTTTTCAGTCTCTTGTCGCATTTGGTCGCAAGGAACGTGCCAAGGCTCTGGAAAATCTGAACGAGAATAATCAGGAATACCACGGCGAATACCATGATGAGATACTGATATCTGTAGTAGCCGTAGTTTATGGCGATTTTGCCGAGTCCGCCGCCGCCGATAATTCCGCTCATTGCCGAATAGCCGAGGACGGTAGTGAGAGCGATTGTGCCGTTGGAAATGAGCGAGGGCACGCTCTCGGGAATCATAACCTTTGTGATAATCTGAAAAGGTGAAGCACCCATGCTCTGAGCCGCTTCAATGATGCTCGGATTAATCTCTCTCAGGCTGCTTTCAACCAGTCTTGCAACGAACGGGAAAGCCGCAATTACAAGAGGCACGACCGTTGCCGGAGTTCCGACTACCGTGCCGACAATAAGTCTTGTCAAGGGGAAAACCATTATCATAAGAATGAGGAACGGAACCGAACGCAAAAGGTTGATTATAACATTGAGAACGTGCAGAACGCCCTGCGGAATGCGAAGAATTTTTTTATTCTCGCCGGCAACAAGAAGCACACCGAGCGGCAGACCGATAATGGCG
>ULMG01045831.1_pt1 | contig 26259 bp, 15 predicted proteins | sample 1951601 | NCBI WGS metagenome assembly ULMG01 (sample SAMEA4835545, study PRJEB28245) | human gut metagenome | biome: gut microbiome; material: fecal sample | place: Denmark | collected 2008
GAGATTTAAAAAAGCAACATTCTCATATCCAGGAGGATGTGATATTGGTTCGAGGCCAATAGATTTGCACCTAAAAGGACTAAGAAAATTAGGAATAGAAATAGAAGAAGAAGCTGGATACATAAACTGCAAAACAAATCAAATTATAGGTAGCAAAATACAACTAGATTTTCCATCAGTAGGAGCAACTGAAAACATTATAATGGCATCTGTATTAGCAGAAGGAGAAACTATAATTACAAATGCAGCAATGGAGCCAGAAATAGTAGATTTACAAAACTTTTTAAACAAAATGGGAGCAAAAATAAAAGGTGCTGGAACAAATGTTATTAAAATAGATGGTGTTAAAACTTTAAAAAATGTAAGCCATAACGTTATGCCAGACAGGATAGAAGCAGGAACGCTTTTATGTGCTACTGCAATTACAGGAGGGAAAATAGAACTAAATAAAGTTGAACCAATACATATAGGACCAGTAATTAGCAAATTAGAAGAAAGTGGTTGTAAAATAAATGTAGGAAAAAATTCTGTAATTTTAGAAGCACCAAAAAGGTTAAAAGCAGTAGATATAAAAACAATGCCATATCCAGGATTTCCAACAGATATGCAATCAATTTTTACAGGAATGTTAACAACGGCAAAAGGTACTTCAATGATAATAGAAAATATATTTGAAAATAGATATAAATATACAAGTGAACTAAAAAGAATGGGGGCAAAAATTACAACAGAAGGAAAAGTTGCAATAGTAAAAGGAACAAAAAAACTAGTAGGAACAACAGTAGAAGCAACAGACCTAAGAGGAGGAGCAACATTAGTTTTAGCTGGACTTGTAGCAAAAGGACAAACGACAGTAACCAATGTTGAACATATATTAAGAGGTTATGAAGCATTAGATAGAAAACTAAACAAAATTGGTGCAAATGTACAAGTAAAAAAATAGATTAAATGAACATTGTTATAAAACATATACTGGGCGAGCAATGCTCGCCTACAAATACAGATATTGGAGGATACCTATGAGAAAATCTAAAGGACAAACTATTGATTCATTTTATACAAATAAAGACGAAAAAATAAAAAAAAGAAATAATAGAAAATCTAAAAATGTAAAAGAGAGAAACTCTACGAGAACACAAAAAACAAGAAAAGGTAAAACTCAAAAAAGTAACAATGAAGATAATGATATAATAAATTTAGACAATGAAATAATTATAGGAATGACATTAAAAGAAGAACCCAAAAAAGATACCAAAACAAAAAAAAGTAATGTTAAAAAGTCAAAAAGCAAGCCAAAAGATAAAAAAATAGTTTCAAAAAGTAAACCAGTAAAAAAGACACAAACAGCAAAAAATAATAAAAAACCAAAAAAGAAAAATATTAAATTAAAAATAGTAAAATGGATATTTTTATTAGCAATACTTGCAACTGCTATAATTTTATTCATGCTATCAAGTGTGTTTAACATAACAAACATAACAGTAACAAATAACAATAAAATATCAGAGCAAGAAATAATAAGCTTATCAGGATTAACAAAAAATGAAAATATGTTTAAAGTGCTAAACAAAAAAGTAGAAGAATCAATAGAACAAAATCCATATATAGAAAACGTAAAAATAACAAAAACAATATCTGGAACAGTAAACCTAGAAGTAACTGAAAGAGTAGCAACATATATGCTTAAATTCGCAAATGGATATGTATATATAAATAATCAAGGATATATGTTAGAAATTTCACAAGAACCACTAGAACTTCCTATAATTAGTGGATTCAAAACTCCAACAGAGAACATAAAAGAAGGAAATAGACTAGTAGTAGAAGACTTAAAAGAACTAGAAAACGTAATAAAAATAATGGAAATAGCAAAAACCACATCAGTTGGAGCAATAATTGCTGAAATTGATATATCTGATCCAACGAATTATAAAATAATAATACCAAGTGAAAATAAAACAGTTGAATTTGGAGACTTAACAAATATTAATGTAAAAATATTAAAAATAGAGTATATTATTGAACAAGAAAAAGGAAAACAAGGTGAAATATATTTTCAAGGTGCTGAGAAAGCAGTATTTAGAGAAAAAGTATAAAGAGGTGAAAAATTTGAATAAAAGTAAAATAGCAATAATTTTGGGCACAGTATGTATGCTTTTAACAATATCAATAGCAGTTCAAATGAGAACAATAGAAAAAGCTACAAATACAGTAGGAACAGGAATAAGTGATAATAGTGGGTTAAAAGACGAATTCTTAAAAAACCAAGATGAATATAATACGGTGTATAAAAAGCTAGAAGAAGCAGAAAAAAAACTAGAAGAAGTTAGAAATCAGGCAACCCAAAATAATGAAACAGATACTAATATAGAAGCGGAAATAAAAGAGGATAGAAAATTATTAGGACTAACAGAAGTAACAGGACCAGGTTTTATAATAAATCTTGATGACAACAGACAGATAAATAGTTCAGAAGTGCTAAATGTAAGCGATTACCTAGTACATGAAGGAGATTTAACATATATAATAAATGAATTATTTAATGCAGGAGCAGATGCAATAGCAATTAATGATCAAAGAATAACAAGTAAAACTTCAATACTTTGTGACGGAAATATAATAAGAATAAATGGAGAAATGGTATCAGTTCCAATAACCATAAAAGCAATAGGATATCCAGAAAGATTGGATTATGCATTAAATAGGCCAGGTGGATATTTAGAGATATTAGCTAATGCAGGAGTGCAAGTATATGTACAAAAATCAGAAAAAGTTACACTTCCAAAATATGAAGGAGTGTATAGCTCGGATTTCTTAACAAGAGGTGATGAATAGTTGAAAAAAGGAAAAATAACAATAACAATAACAATAGGTTTAGTAATGCTAATATTAACAGCAGTTATGTTCATCCAATTCAAAACAGTTAAACAAACAGACTTCACTTCATTAGAAAATATGAGAGAAGACGAATTAAGAACGGGAATAACAAATTTTAAACAAAAAACAGAAGAAACAAATAAAAGACTAGAAGAGGTAAATGCAAAAATAGCAGAATATGAGCAAACAATTGAAAGCAATACAGAAGCATCAGAAGTATTAGCAAAAGAGCTAGAGCAATTTAACAATTTACTAGGGAAAAATGACGTTAAAGGTGAAGGAATTGTAATAACACTAACAGACACAAGAAACCAAAGAATTTGGTCAGAGGATTTACGACTATTAGTAAATGAACTAAAAGAAGCGGGAGCAGAAGCTATATCAATAAATGACCAAAGAATAGTATATGATACATATATAGTAGACATTAGCAATACACATATACGTATAAATGGACAAGAAATGATAGTTTCGCCATATGTTGTAAAAGCAATAGGAAATCCTACATATCTAGAGAGTGGACTTTCAAAAAAACAATATGGATATATAGACACAAAGCTTGCAGAAGGAAAAGATGTAACACTTAAAAGAGAAAAAAACATAGAAATAAAAAAATATGAAGGAAATTTAAGCATGGAATATGCAAATTAGGGGGTAATTAAATGATAGCAATAGCAATTTTAATAGGATGTGTAATAGGAGCACTAATAGGGATGCATGCACCAGTAATTTCATATACGTATTCAGGTTACTTAGCAATAGCAATAGTTGCAGCTTTAGATTCTGTATTTGGTGGAATAACATCAGTACTTAAAGGAAATTTTGACTTAAAAGTATTTCTATCAGGATTTTTTGGAAATGCAATACTTTCAATACTGCTAACATGGTTAGGAGTAAAATTAAATGTAGATATATATTTAGCAGCAATAGTAGTATTTGTAGGAAGAATGTTTACAAATCTTGCAATTATTCGTAGATATTATATAGATAAATGGAGTAAAAAAATAGAAGAAAAAGAGGAAGCAAAAAATGAGAATGAGAAGAAAACCGTGGGTTAGAGAAGAACTTGCAGAGGCAGAATTTTTTATAGACGATGCAACACAAAACTTGGGGAAATGGCACAAAGCATTTAAAAGAAAAAATCAGCCCATGCATTTAGAACTTCGGATGCGGAAAAGGAAGCTTTATAGCAAAACTTGCAGTACAAAATCCAGAAATTAATTACTTAGGAATAGACATAAAAAGTGAAGTATTAGGTTTAGCAAAAAGAAATATAGAAAAAGAATATTTAAAGGCACAAAGAGAAATAGATAATGTGCTTATAACAGCTTATGAAATAGAAATAATACAAAACATATTGAACGAAAAAGATTTAGTAGATAGAATATATATAAACTTTTGCAATCCTTGGCCAAAACCAAGGCATAACAAAAAAAGACTAACACATACAAAACAACTAGAAAAATACAAGGTATTTTTAAAACCGGGTGGAGAAATATACTTTAAAACGGATGACTACAATTTATATAAAGCAACAATAAAATATTTGGAAGAAACAGGCTTTAAAATTATAAAACAAACAGAAGACCTACATAAAGAACCAATATGGGAAAATAATATAGAAACAGAGCACGAGAAAATGTTTGAAGAACAAGGAATTACAACAAAAGCAATAATTGCAAGAATTGTATAAAATTGCCAAAAAGTATTTACAAAAAGTAAATATATGGTATAATAAAAATAGAAATAGGAAGCCACAAAAATGTGGTTGCCATCAGAGGTTTAATAAAAAATCACATCTCTAATAGCACGCAGAGATGTGATTTTGCTTATTTACTGATAACTATAGCCAGAACTATAATTAAGGTAACAGCAATTATGGTTACTGCAACAAATGCAGTTAAAAGTAAAATTATTATACTATAATCTGTAAAAATATGTCAATTAAAATTGCCAAAAAAGCAACAAAAAAAGATGCGCAAAATTTGTTGAAAAAGAAGAGGTAATATAATATAATAATTACAAATTAGTCAAAGGAGAGATTTGTAATGGAGAAAAGTTTTAGCGAGAGTTACAAAGCAGCAGGCGTAGATGTTACAGCAGGATACAAAGGCGTGGAACTAATGAAAAAAGCAGTGCAAGCAACATATACAAATGCAGTAATATCAGATATAGGTGGATTTGGCGGACTTTATGCGCCACAAATTAAAGGGATGGAAGAACCAATTTTAGTTTCCGGAACAGATGGAGTAGGAACAAAACTAAAATTGGCTTTTTTAATGGATAAACACGACACAATAGGAGAAGACTGTGTAGCAATGTGTGCAAATGACGTAATATGTACTGGAGCAAGCCCAATGTTCTTTTTAGACTATATGGCACTTGGAAAAAACATACCAGAAAAGGTAGCAACAATAGTAGCAGGAGTAGCAGAAGGATGTAAAAAAGCAAATTGTAGCTTAATAGGCGGAGAAACAGCAGAAATGCCGGGATTTTATCCAGTAGATGAATATGATTTAGCAGGATTCTGTGTTGGAATAGTAGATAAAAAGAAAATTATAAACAACAAAACAATAGAAATTGGGGATAAAGTAATAGGACTTAAATCATCAGGAGTTCATTCTAATGGATTTTCACTAGTTAGAAAAGTATTTGACGTAAATAAAGAAAACTTAAACGAATACATAGAAAGCCTGGGATGTACAGTAGGAGAAGCTCTGCTTGAACCAACAAAAATATATGTAAAGCCAATATTAAAACTTATAGAACAAGTAAAAGTAAAAGGAATATCACATATAACAGGTGGAGGATTTTACGAAAATATGCCAAGAATGTTAAGAGAAGGTGTAGCATTAAAAATAGATAAAAACTCTTATGAAGTACCACCAATATTTAAACTAATTGCAGAAAGAGGAAACATACCAGAAAGAGATATGTATAATACATTCAATATGGGAATAGGAATGGCTGTAATAGTTCCAGAAAGTGAAGTAGAAAAATCACTAGAAATATTAAAAGAAGCTGGAGAAGAAGCATATTTGATTGGTGAGGTAATAGCAGGAAATAAAGAAATAATAGTGTAAACGAATAAAAATCAGCATCTTGCAAACATTGTAGGGGCGCCGCCCTCGGCGACCTGCAATGCACATTAGAAATTGCTATGAATGTAGGGGTATGCCCTGTGTCTGCCCGAAACTGTACATATCGACATCGGGTAAATTACAATTTATATAATAATATAGAGGAGAGAATAAAATGGTAAAAAGAATCTATGTAGAAAAAAAGCCAGAATTTAGTGTAGAAGCAAAAGGTTTATTAAAAGATCTAAAAGAAAATCTGTTATTAGAAAATTTAGAAGATTTAAAAATAGTAAACAGATATGATGTAGAAGGCATAAATGATGAAATATTTGAAAAAGCAAAAAACACAGTATTTTCTGAACCACAAGTAGATGAATGCTTTGAAGAAGAATATCCATTCGCAAAAGAAGATAAAATATTTGGAGTAGAATATTTACCAGGACAATTTGACCAAAGAGCAAACTCACTATCTGAATGTTTGCAAATATTAACAGAAGGAGAAAGACCACTTGCAAAAAGTGCAAAAATATATGTTATAAAAGGAAATATAAGTACTGAAGAATTAGAAAAAATAAAAAAATATATAATAAATCCAGTAGACTCAAGAGAATGTACATTAGAAAAATTAAAAACAGTAAAAGATGAACATCCAGAGCCAAAAGACGTAGCAATAGTAGAAGGATTTATACACATGACAGATGAAGATTCAAAAAAATTCTATGATAAGTATGGGTTTGCAATGGATATAGAAGATTTAAAATTCTGCCAGAAGTATTTTAGAGATGTAGAAAAAAGAGATCCTAGCATGACAGAAATGAAAATGATAGATACATATTGGTCAGACCATTGTAGACATACAACATTTTTAAGCAAATTAGACAAAGTAGAAATAGACTGGGATTTAGCAAATAAAATATATGAAGACTACAAAAAATCTAGAGAATACGTGTATGATGGGAAAAAGGCAAAAGATATCTGCTTAATGGATGTAGCAACAATAGCAGTAAAAGAATTAAAGAAAAAAGGAATGTTAAAAGATTTAGACGAATCAGAAGAAATAAATGCATGTAGCATACAAGCAGAAATATTGGTAGATGGAAAACCAGAAGAATACCTAATAATGTTCAAAAATGAAACACATAATCATCCAACAGAAATAGAACCATTTGGTGGAGCAGCAACATGTTTGGGCGGAGCAATACGTGACCCATTATCTGGAAGAGTATATGTATATCAAGCAATGAGAGTAACAGGATGTGGAGACCCAAGAACATCAGTAAAAGATACATTACCAAACAAATTACCACAAAGAAAACTAACAAATGAAGCAGCAAGAGGATATAGTTCATATGGAAACCAAATAGGATTAGCAACAGGGCAAGTTGCAGAAATATATCATCCAGGATATGTAGCTAAAAGACTAGAAATAGGTGCATTAGTAGGAGCAGCACCAAAGAAAAACGTAATTAGAAAAGTACCAGAGCCAGGAGATGTAGTAGTTCTATTAGGTGGAAGGACAGGTAGAGATGGATGTGGAGGAGCAACAGGTTCATCAAAAGCACATAATAGTGCATCACTTACAACATGCGGAGCAGAAGTACAAAAAGGAAATGCACCAGAAGAAAGAAAAATACAAAGATTATTTAGAAATCCAGAAGTAACAACACTAATAAAAAGATGTAATGATTTCGGTGCAGGCGGTGTTTCCGTAGCAATAGGAGAACTCGCAGACGGATTAGAAATAAACCTAGATAAAGTTCCAAAAAAATACGAAGGATTAGATGGAACTGAACTAGCAATATCAGAATCACAAGAAAGAATGGCAGTAGTAATAGAAGAAAAAGATGTAGAAAAATTCCAAAAACTTGCAGAAAAAGAAAATATAGAATCTACAGTAGTAGCAAAAGTAACAAAAGAACCAAGAATGAAAATGTACTGGAGAGGAAAGCTTATAGTTGATCTATCAAGAGAATTTTTAAATACAAACGGAACAGTAAAAATAGCAAATGCAAAAATAGAAAAACCAAAAGGAATACAAGAGTATTTTGAAGGAAAAAGAAAAATACAACAAAATAAAAACAGTGTAGGGGTCCCACTCCTGGGCAACCCGCAAAATTGCATCAAAACAAACGGAAAAAATTGTGCAAAAACAGAACTTTGGAAGGAGACAATATCAGATTTAAATTGTTGTTCTCAAAAAGGATTGGTAGAAAGATTTGACAGCTCAATAGGAGCAGGAACAGTTCTAATGCCATTCGGTGGTAAATACCAATTAACACCTACAGAAGCAATGTGTGCAAGAATACCAACATTAAAAGGGTACACAAATTCTGGAACAATAATGAGTTTTGGGTATGATCCATATCTTTCAGAAATAAGCCCATTACATGGAGCTGCATTTGCAGTTATAGATTCACTTACAAAATATGTAGCGTGTGGAGGAGATTACAAAAAAGCATGGTTTACTTTCCAAGAATATTTTGAAAAATTAAGAGAAGAGCCTACAAGATGGGGAAAACCATTAGCAGCACTTTTGGGAGCATACTTAGTTCAAGAAAAACTAGGACTTGCATCAATAGGTGGAAAAGACTCAATGTCAGGCTCATATAACGAATTAGATGTTCCACCAACACTTACATCATTCTGTATAGGGGTTGTAGACACAAATAAAGTAGTATCAAATGAATTTAAAAAAGCAAATTCAAATGTGTATATGTTAAAAACAAAAATAACAGAAGAATTTTTACCAGATTTTGAAGATTTAAAAGAAAACTATGAATTAGTGCATAAACTAATAGAAGATGGCAAGGCTGTATCTGTTGCAACAGTAAGACAATTTGGAATAGCAGATACAATAACAAAAATGTGTATAGGTAATAAAATAGGTTTTGAATTTAAAGCTAATAAATGCTTATTTAAGCCACGTTATGCAACATTTATAATAGAAGCAAAAGATAAAATAGAAAATAAAAAATTAGAACTTTTAGGAATCACTACAAATAAAAAAGAAATAAAAATATCAGAAAACGAAATATTAGACCTAGAAGAATTAATAAAAATATGGGAAGAGCCACTAGAAAAAGTATTCCCAACAAAAACAAATGAAATAAATAAAAAAATAGAAAACATATTGTACAAACCTGCAGGGTGCACACCTCAAGTGAGCTCACATAAAATAAAAATAGCCAAACCAAAAATCTTTATACCAGTATTTCCAGGAACAAACTGCGAATATGATTTAGCAAAAGCATTTATAGATGCAGGAGGAGATCCTAAAATAGCGGTATTTAAAAACCTAAAACAAACAGACATAGAAGAATCTATAATTGCAATGGAAAAACTAATTAATGAATCACAAATAATAATGCTTCCAGGCGGATTTAGTGCAGGAGATGAGCCAGACGGTTCTGGTAAATTTATAGCAACAGTATTTAGAAATCCACGATTAAAAGAAGCAATTCACAAACATTTAAATGAACAAGACGGTTTAATATTAGGAATATGTAATGGATTCCAAGCATTAATAAAACTAGGACTAGTACCATTTGGAGAAATTGTAGAACCAACATCTGAAATGCCAACACTAACATATAACAATATAGCAAGACACCAATCAAAATTAGTAACAACAAAAGTAGTATCAAAATTATCACCATGGTTTAGCAAAGTAGACTTAGAAGAAGAATTCATAATACCAATTTCACATGGAGAAGGAAAATTTGTAGCAAGCGAAAAAGTAATGCAGGAATTAATAACAAATGGACAAGTAGCAACACAATATGTAGATGAAAAAGGAAACGCAACATACGACATAGATTACAATCCAAACGGTTCAGTATATGCAGTAGAAGGAATAACAAGCAAAGATGGTAGAATACTTGGAAAAATGGCACATTCAGAAAGAAGTTATAGAGGAAATATAATAAACGTACCAGGAAATATGGACCAAAAACTATTTGAATCAGGAATAGAATACTTTAAATAATTTATAAAAAAGATATTTTCAAAAGTAAAAATGAGGCACACATCGTATGCCTCATTTTTGTTAATTCCATATTTTATTTTACAACTATATTATAAATTTTATTTTTTACATAGATTTCTTTTACAACATTTTTTCCATCTAGTAAACTAGCAACAGCTTCGAGAGCCTTTGATTTTACACTTGATTCATCTTCATCTAAAGCAATTTTAATAGTTGCTTTTACTTTACCATTTATTTGAACAGGAATTTCCTTTTCGCTATCTATTGTTTTAGCTTCATCATATTTAGGCCAGCTAGATTCGCAAATTGGCTTAAATCCTAATTGCTCATTTAGTTCCTCTGTAATATGAGGAGCAATAGGGTTTAATAAAGTTAATAACAAATGATAATCTTCTTTTGTTATTTTATCCTCAGCATCAAAGCTATTAGCTAAAATCATTAATGCAGATACAGCTGTGTTATAAGCCATTGTTGTTAAATCAGTTTGCACTTTTTTTATAGTTTTGTGAATAAGTGGTTCCAATTTTTTAGAATAACCATCTCCATCACCGATTTTATCTTTTAAACGAATAACTTTGTCTATAAAACGTTTGCAACCTCTTAGAGAATCTGTGCTCCAAGGAGCATCTTGAGTATAATCACCCATAAACATTTCATAAAGTCTTAAAGTGTCTGCACCATATTCGTTAACTATATCATCAGGATTAATAACATTTCCTTTAGATTTACTCATCTTTTCATTATTAGAACCTAAAACCATACCATGGCTAACACGAGTCCAAATCATTTCTTTTTTAGGAACTAAACCAATATTATATAGAAATTGAACCCAGAATCTTGCATATAGTAAATGTCTTGCAGTATGCTCCATTCCTCCATTATACCAGTCAACTTGTTTCCAATATTTCATAGCGTCCATAGAAGCAAATTCTTTATCATTATGAGGATCCATAAATCTTAAGAAATACCAGCTAGAACCAGCCCAGTTAGGCATTGTATCAGTTTCCCTTCTAGCCTTTCCACCACAATGAGGACAAGTTGTATTTACCCAATCGGTAATGTTTGCAAGAGGACTTTCTCCACTTTCAGTTGGTTCATATTCTGCAACATCTGGTAACAATAAAGGCAAATCTTCTTCCTTCATTGGTTGCCATCCACATTTCTCACAATAAATCATAGGAATAGGTTCTCCCCAGAATCTTTGACGAGAAAATACCCAATCTCTCATTTTATAATTATTTACTTTTCTAGCAATACCTTTTTCTACTAATTTATTTGTAATAGCCTCTTTAGCTTCTTCAACAGTAAGACCAGTAAATTCTTCTGAATTAATTAATTTACAACCTTTACCTAAATAATCTTGTTTCTCAAAAGCAGATTCACTAACATCTCTACCATCAATAACTTGAATCATTTCCAAATTGTGTTCTACAGCATATTCAAAATCTCTTTGGTCATGAGAAGGAACGGCCATAACAGCCCCAGTTCCGTAGTCTCCTAGAACAAAGTCACCTAAAAATACAGGAACTTCTTTTCCATTAACAGGATTAATAGCCATAATTCCATCTACTCTGCAACCTGTTTTACCTTTATTTAGCTCTGTTCTATCCATAGCAGATTTTTTAGCAGTTTCTTTAATATATTCATTAACTTCCTCTTTATTTTTTACTCTAGGCATTAATTCTTTAATTAACTTGCCATCAGGAGCAATAACAAAAAATGTAATACCATAAACTGTTTCAATACAAGTTGTAAATACAGAAAATTTACCTCCACCAACAATTTGCACATCAAGTTCAACACCAGTAGATTTACCAATCCAGTTAATTTGACCAAGTTTTACTCTATCAGCAAAATTAGTATCATCTAAACCTTTTAATAAATCTTCTGCATAATCGCTCATTTTAAGCATCCATTGAGATTTTTCTTTTTGCTCAACTGTACTACCACATCTTTCACAAACTCCACCAGCTGCATCTTCATTAGATAAAACAGATTTACAAGTAGGACACCAGTTTACAGGAATAGTATCTTTATATGCCATACCATGTTTATAAAATTGTAAGAATTGCCATTGAGTCCATTTATAATAATCTGGGTCAGTAGTAGAAAATTCACGAGACCAGTCAAAAGAAAAACCTAAATCTTTCATTTGTCCTTTAAAAGTATGAATATTTTCTTTTACAGCTTCCTTTGGGTGAATATGATTTTTAATAGCATATTGTTCAGCAGGAGCACCAAAAGCATCCCAGCCCATTGGATATAAAACATTATAACCTTGCATTCTTTTCATTCTAGCCAAAGCATCTTGAGCAGTATAGCTTCTAACATGCCCAACATGAAGACCCGCACCAGAAGGATAAGGAAATTCTACCAATATATAATATGGGTCCTTATTATCTCCAGTAATTGCTTTAAAACTTTGTTTTTCATCCCAATAATTTTGCCATTTTTTTTCTATTTCTTTATGATTATAATCCATAGCATATCTCCTCATTTCTATAAAATAAATGTTAAAAAAACTCTTAAAAGTGAAAGTTCCCTAAACAATATTGAAAAGATTATATAACAAAAATCAAAATAAATAAAGTAAAAACTATTAAAATTTGTAAATATCTGATATAATAGAACAAACAATTTAGAAAGAAGGAAAAACATGAAAGCATTAATTACAGGAGCCTCATCAGGTTTAGGAAAAGAAATGGCAAAAATATTAAGTGAGCAAGAAATAGAATTAGTTTTAGTAGCAAGAGAACAACAAAAACTAGAAGAAGTACAAAAAGAACTAAAAACAAAAACACAAATAATATGCATGGATTTAAGCCTTGCAGAAAATTGTGTGGAATTATATAAACAGGTAGGAGATATAGATATATTAATAAACAATGCAGGATTTGGAACTTGTGGAGAATTTATAGAAACAGATTTAATAACAGAATTAAACATGATAAACACAAATGTGTGTGCAGTTCATACACTAACAAAACTATTCTTACAAGACATGTGCAAAAAAAATAGTGGATATATATTAAATGTAGCATCAATAGCAGGATTTATGCCAGGACCACACATGGCAACATACCATGCTACAAAAGCATATGTGTTAAAATTAACACAAAGCATTTACGAGGAATTAAGAAAAAGAAACTCGAATGTAAAAATAAGTGCACTATGTCCAGGGCCAATAAAAACACCATTTTTAGAAAAAGCAAACGTAGAATTTAAAACAAAAGTTATGACAAGTACAGAAGTTGCAAACTATGCAATAGACAAAATGTTTGAAGGAAAATATATGATATTACCAGGAGCAAACAACAAAATGATAAGATTTTTAAGCAAAATAGTACCAGACAAAACAATAGGAAAAATAGTGTACAACATGGAAACAAAAAGAAAATAAAGGAGGTACAGTATATGAAAATAGGCCTAGCATTAGCGGGAGGCGGAATAAGAGGCGCAGCACATATAGGCGCAATAAAAGCACTAGAAGAAAACGGAATAGAAATAGAAGCAATAGGTGGAACATCAGCAGGAAGTATAGTGGCTGCCTTATATGCAATGGGATATAAAACAGATGAGATAATAAAATTATTTAGAGAATTTTCTAGTCAGGTTTTATCTTTAAGCCCTAAATATATATGGGAATCTATTAAAGCCACAAGAGATATAAAATTAGGTGGAATAACAACTAGTGAAAACATAGAAAAAGTAGTTGAGCAAGCAGCTAAAAAGAAAAATGTAAAAAACATAAAAGACTTAAAAATGCCAATCACTATTCCAGCAACAGACTTAATCTCAAACAGAGAAATAATATTCACAAATAACGAAAATTTAAAAGGTGAAGAGTACATACACGACATAGAAATTGGCAAAGCCGTAAGGGCGAGTTCAACTTTCCCGGGAATGTATGCTCCGTTTGAACACGAAAAATATCAATTTGTAGATGGGGGAATATTTTCAAACCTACCAGTAAAAGAAACAAAAGAATTGGGAATAGACAAAGTTCTCGCATTACGTTTTAAACTAAAAAGCCCAAGAAAGCAAAAAACAATATATAATATAACAATGCAATCATTGGACCTAATGACAGAAAACCTAATAAGAGAATCTGTTAATGCAAGCACATCTGTTTTAGAAATAGACTTAAGAGAAGTAAAACCATTTAATATAAAAAAATTGGAGTTTTGCTATAAAGAAGGATATTTACAAACATTAGACAATATATTAAGAATAAAAAGAGAACTTGCAGGTTAATTATTAACTAAATAATACAAAAAACAGGAGTTAAAGATATTAATAATTCCTGTTTTTCTTTTCTCTTTTTTTAATTGAAATATGCTTTTTACTAATATTTCCAAAAACACCTACAAAACTTGAAAAAAGTGAGAAAAACCACTTGAAAAAGTTTACATAACCGTATATAATATATATGTATAAAATTATCATAGCGAAATTACGTTTAATTACAAAAATGTCATGAAAATGTAATTTTTCAAAAATTCTTTTTAATCTATTAGTTTCCGTAAACAAATTTTAAAAGGATGTAGAATTTGAACAATTAAATAAAAAAAACGTATATTGACATTAATTGCAAAAAATGTGAGAATAATGCTATATAAATATAAGAAGATAAAGAGAAAAATACTAAAATAAAATCAGGAGGAAAAAACATGTTTAAAAATCTAAAAAAATCAAATGATGGAAAAATTAGTACAAAAGTTTTAGCAACATTTTTAGTTTTAACTTTAACTTTTTCAAATTTTGCACTACTTCGGATCATATTTGGGAAGTGGTTTAATTTCATATGCAGCAGATGAGCAAAATCAAATTACATTTAATGCCCAAATACTAGATAGCGAAAGAAAGGAAGTAAAAGAAGCAGACATAACGTCTGAATTAAATTTACATTTAAGCATAGCGGTAAAGGAAGGTAATTTAAAAAATGTAAATCTAGACTTAAGCAACTGCAACTTTAAGTTAAAAGATGAAAGTGGAATAGATCAAATAAATGCAGGAGAAACTAAAGAATTATATTTTAAAATAGTAGCAAGAAATGATGACCAATTTAAATTGGATTTATTAAACATGGAAAGTAAAATAAAATTAACAGGAACATATTCGAACGATAATAAAACAGAAGAAGTAAATAAAGAAGAACCAGTTTCAGTAAAATGGAATGCACAAGAGCTTTATAATATGGATGATGAAACAAAAAAAGAAACAAAGGTACTAGAAAATGAAATAATAACAAATAAAACATACACAATAGATGGAAAAGAAAAAAGAGTAGTACAAGTAAAAATAAAATCAGGAATAAAAAATAATATATATCCAATAGAAAAAACAATAATAACAGTAAATCCATTAGAAGCAGGAAAAATGGAAGAAGGTAAATTTGTAGCTGAAAATGAACTAGAAGCAGAGAAAGTTGAAGTTGCAGCATACTCAACAAAAGCAACAAACGGAAAAGACGGCTCAATAAACTTTGGAACAGTTGAGGAAAACAAATTAGGTTCATGGCAATATGATAGTGAGAGTGGAAAAATAACAATAACAGTAAACAATAGCAAAGATGAAAACAATTGTGTAGCATGGGCTAAAAATGCAGTAGACGAATTTGTAGTTACATATATATATAATGAAGAAAGTGTAAAAAATGTAGACATGATTGAAACTACAGTAGAAAGCAATCTTAAACTTTATGTAGATGAAAACGGACTTAATAAAACAAGTTCCAGATCAACAAATGACGAAAAACATATGCTATTAGAATTAGATATACAAGCACCAGAAAGCTTAAGTAAAAGAAACATTCAAAAAGGAGAAAGCTTTGCAGAAGCTTGGACATTAAATATAAGCAACACACAAATAGAAGGAGATATATTAGCTGTTTCTGAAATAGACAAATTAAATATAGCAGATTCAAAAGACATAAAACCAGTTACACATTATAATGCTACATATATAAATAAAGAAGACTTTATAAACATATTAGGGGAGAATGGAAAAATAGTTATCATAAACATGGCTACACGTAAAAAATTAGGAGAAATAACAAAAGAGAGCACTATAGAAAATAACGACAAAATACTTGGAATTAGTTATTCAGAAAATGCAAGCCAAATAGGAGTGCAAATAAGCAAACCAGTAAAAGCTGGAAAATTAAGCATAGCAAGTAGAAAAACTTTAAACATTTCAAGTGTTGAAGAATATGTGTCAAAAATAGATAAAATAGATTCATTAACAATTAATGCAATAGCCGCAATAGCCGCAATAGCCGGAATACAAAAAGCAGGCGAAGAAGAGCTTATATATTCAACAGGAACAATATCAAAACAAATTTCACTAGTAAGCCCAAAATCAAATGCAGAGTTGGGAATAAATTTAGGAAAAGATAAAGAAACTTTACCAGTAGGAGAAGAAAACAAAGTTGACTTTACAGTTACACTACATACAAGCAAAGAAACAGACAAACTATTTAATAATCCAACAGTACAAATAGAATTACCAGAACAAGTAAAAGAAGCATCAATAGTAGAAAACACAGAAGGAATATCAAATGCTAATGGATTAGAATTAAATGGTATAACAATAAACAATAATATAATAGAAGTAAAATTAACAGGAAATCAAGGAGAATACGTAGACTATAACGGACAAGATACAACAATAACATTTTCTGCGAACCTAAAAACACCAGAATTACAACCAACAACTACAGGAGATATTAAATTAACAGTAGTAAATGGAGAAGAAGAAGCAAAAGATTCAGAACAAGTAACATTCTCAGCAGAAAAAGGAATAATACTTGCAAATAGTATATCAAATTATAATGGAGAAGAACCTGAAATATTAGCAATAAAAGAAAACAGCAAAACAGGTTTATTAAGCGAGGAAAAATCAGCAATAGCACAAGTTAAAGGAACAATAATAAACAACACAGAAAAAGATATAGAAAATGTAGTTGTAGAAGGAAACTTCGCAGGAGAAGGCTCTACAATAACACCTATACTAAAAGAACAAATAGCAGTAGAGAATGCAACAGTAGAATATTCAGCAGATGGACAAACCTGGGAAGCATATAATGCAGAAAAAGCAAGCACATACAAAAACTACAAAATCACATTTGCAAAATTAGCAGATAAATCAATAACAACATTTACATATAAAATAGAAATACCAGAAAATTTAGGCGCAAACAAATCTATGAATAGCACATATGATATAAAAATAGAAGACAAAGCAACACAAACAGCAGCAGCTATAACACTAGAAACACCACAAAAAATAGAAATAGAAGTATCTGCAAAAGCAATAAGTGATACTGTATATGAAGAACAAGAAATTACATTTACAGTAGATGTAACAAACAAATCAAATGTTACAGCTAAAAATGTAAGTATAGAAGCAAGTCTTCCAGAAGAATTAGAATTAGTATCAAAACCAGAAAACTTTGATATAGAAGCTGGAAAAACAGTAACAAAAACAATAACAGCAAAAGTAAAAGCATTACCAGAAGAAACAAAACAAAAAGATATTACAACAACAATAAAAGCAATACCAAATGGCAAAGAAGATCAAGCAAAAACAGTAGAAGTAAAAAATGTAGTAAAACAAGCTTTAATAAAAGCAACAATTGAAGATGCATATAGTGATGGGGTAGAATTCATTTACGAAGGTGGACAACTAGGATACAAAACAACAATAACAAACATATCTGATGAAACTTTAACAAATGTAGTTGTTACAATCAAGTTGCCAGAAAAAGCTGAGCTAAATAAAACAGTTGTTACTGCCCTTGATGTGAAGAAACAAGAATTTATAGAAGTTGAAACAATAAAAAAAGAGATAGAAAAAAATAATGTAAAGATTACAATTCCAGAAATTAAAGAAAATCAAGAAGTTTATATAGAAAATTTTTTAAAAGCCGAAAAGTTAAATGCTAATGAAAGTAGAACAAAGATTGAGTGTATTGCAGAAGTGACTTTAGATAGTATGGAAAATAAATATGTAACAAAAAAAGAAGATGTAGTAGTAAGACCAAAAATAGATTTAAAAGTTGATTCAGAAAATCAAACAGATGCATCACGAAACAAATATGTAAACAAAAATGATTCTATAAAATATACTATAAATATTACAAACACAACAGAAAATATAAATACATATAATATTTTAGGAAATTTTTCAGATGAAATTGAAATTAGCTTAGCAAAAGAAAATATACTTAATGGAGAAGAAAAAAGCAGTACAATGTTTGAAATATCAAATAATAGCTTTGACAAAAAATATACACTTGATAAAGGTGAAATATTAGAAATTACGATAGAAGGAAGAATAAAAAATATAGAAGCTAAAAATGAAGATATAAAAATTACATCCATGATAGAGGCAAGCATTCTTGTGTTTGATAGAGGGGGATTTTCTAATACACAAAAACTATCTACTACTAACCAAACCATAGAGTACATATTAAAAGGAACTAAAACAGATGAGCCAGATAAACCAATAGATCCAGACGATCCAGATGTACCAGTAGAAAAAACATATAGCATTTCTGGTACAGCATGGCTTGATGAGAATGAAGACGGAATAAAAGATGAAAAAGAAAAATTATTAAAAGGTATTTTAGTAAAAATAAAACAAATTAACAAAGATAATGTTGCAGAATACCTAAAAGGCGAAGATGGAAAAGAGATAACAGCAATAACAGATAATGATGGTAAATATGAATTTAAAGAATTAAAAGCTGGAAAATACATAATAGAATTTGAATACAACACAAAAACATATAAGCTTACACCAGTAACAAATAAAGATTCCGTACCAACTGCACCTACAACAAGCGAAGGAACAACAGTAAAAACAGATACACTTAATGTAACAAATGAAAATATAGAAAACATTAATATAGGTTTAGTGCTAAATTCAAAATTTGATTTAGAATTAAACAAATATATTACAAAAGTAACTGTTCAAAACAATAGTGGAACAACAGAATACAATTATAATAATGAACAATTAGCAAAAGTAGAAATAAAAGCAAAACAAATGGCAAGCTCAACAGTACTTGTAGAATATCAAATAGAAGTTAAAAATAATGGGGCAGTTCCAGGAACAGCAACTGTAATTGCAGACTATTTACCAAAAGGACTAAAATTTAATTCAGAAATGAATACAAATTGGTATCAGGGAACAGACGGAAACTTGTATACAGAAGAATTAAAAGACATAATGTTAGAACCAGGAGAATCAAAACAAGTTAAATTAGTTTTAACTAAAGCAATGACATCAAATAGTACAGGCACATTTACAAATGCAGCAGAAATATATGAAGATAAAAACGATTTTGGACTAGTAGATACAAACTCTACACCAGCAAACAAAGAACAAAAAGAAAATGATTACAGCACAGCAGAATTAATTATAAGTACAGCAACAGGTAGTCCAATGATGTATATCGGAATAATAATAACAAGTATGCTTATATTAGGTGGCGGAATATATCTAATAAATAAAAAAGTAATACTTGAAAAGAATATATAGGGAAGGAGGTAAAATATATATGAGAATGGAAGACAAAAGAATTATAAAAAAAATATTAATATCGTTTTTAGCAGTATTAATATCTATGATATTATGGACAGTCTGTAACGAAAAGACATTTGCAGCAAAATTTCCAGGTAGTAAGGGTAATGAACAAGGAAACATGAAAAAAGAAATTAGAACAGGAGATACTTATATTTTCGATACACAAGTTTTATGGAAAAATCCATATATATTTTGTGTTCAACCCGATGTATTATTAAAAGATAACTCAACAGGTCAAATAAAAAAAGAACATTATATAAATACTAAAAAAGGAGAAAAAATAAATATTTATAGCAAAGACGATATGGCAACGGCTACTATTTATGCTTTTTTGACTGAGAACAAAGAAGATATTCCTGCTTCTACTTATGATGAATATTTACAAAACTCTGCATATCAACACTTAATTTGGATGCAGAAAAATGGTAAACGCATATCTGAAGGAATATGGATTCCTAAAAATTATAATGCAAAAAAAGGAACTTATTATCAAACTAACACTGTTTCCGCAAGATTGCCTTGGTGTAATATATATTATAAAGGGAGTTATAGAGAAGCATGGACTTCATACGATTCAGAGGGCAATAAATTAAAGGAATGTTACGAATTATCATGGGTACCTGCTATGTACGAGATTATAGAAAGCCTCGGTTGGTTCAATCTAGATATAAACAGTTTTAATTTAGATATAGGTATAAATGATAAAGATGCAAAAGTTAACTATGATGCTAATGAAACGGAATTAAATTCTTATAATAATTCTATTATTATTGGACCATTTCAAATAAAAAATACTAGAGACAATGATGAAATTAAAACCATAACAGCAACATATAAAAAGAATGGAAATCAAAAAAAATCCATATTATCGAAAGGCGGAGATATAAAATTTATATTTGAATATTATACGTATTCATATGATATGAATAGTGGAAGCACTACTATTAGTAAAACTTGGTCAGAAGATTATAACCCTCAAATGGGTGGCATAACAGGAAAATTTTATATAGTAATTGATAAAAATTCAGGAATTACGAGTATTGATGATATTAATATAAGATTTGAAAGACAACATCTAGAAGCTAGATGGTGGGATATAGAATTATCAGCTAGCCAAAATTTAGAGTATGGATGGGGAAACTTTGACACAGAAGATATAAATGTGAAAATAGATGTACCAACCCTTATTCCTCCTGTACAAGTTGAATTAGACAAAGTAGATACTGCTGGAGATGCAGTTGAAGGAGCTAAATTTAGCATAGAATACAGCAATGGACTAAAAGGAGAAACAAAAACAGTTGGAAAAGATGGAAAAATAGTATTTTCACAAGTACAACCAACTAGTCCAGATGAATTTACAGCAACAATAACAGAAACATTTACACCAGCAGGTTATAAAAAACTAGAAAAACCAATCGTGCTAAAATTCACATATGACCAGAATAAAGCAGTATGGAAAGTAGAAAAAATAAGCGGACCAGATGAAAAAATAACAATAGGAACAGTTACCAAAGATAGCAAATCAGGAATAAATAAAATTCCTGTAATAGTAGAAAACAAATCTATAATAGAAAAATTAACATTATCAAAAACTTCATCAGTAGGCGGAGGAAAAGTTGAAGGAGCAAAATTCAAATTAACATTAACAAATGTTGCAAGTATAAAGAACCATCAAATACCAGAAGCAGGGAAAGTAACAATAATTGAAACAACAAATTCAGATGGAAATCTTGTGTTAGAAGACATTGAAATAAAAAATTTAAATGAACCAGTAGTAATTACAATAGAAGAAATAGAAGCACCAGTAGGTTACAAAAAAATTGAAGGAACAATAACAGTAACATTAAAAAGAAAAGGAAATACATATACTATACATAAGGCAGAAAAAAAGGATACTGTTACTGATGATGAGTTTAAAGCAGGAGAAGTAACATTAAAAAATCACGAATTAGAATTAGACATTCAAGATATTCCTGTAATGAACCTAGGCGGAATAGTTTGGTATGAAGGTGAAATAATAGACAAAGATCCTACACATGCTGAAGCAGAAAGAAAGCCATTAGAAACAGTAAAAGTAAGTTTATATAAGGGTAATAATAAAAATGCAGTTGCAGATACAACTTCATCAGATGGAACTGGAACAGCAACATATACAAATAATAAAGGCGAAAAAATAACAGAAAATCTAGCAAAAGGTGAGTATATGTTCACAGATATACCAGCTGGCGATGACTATTACGTAGTATTTGAATATGATGGAATCGAATACCAAGCAATAACAAACAGCAAAGAACAAGCATATATGTCAACAACAAAAAAAGACTCAAAAATAGAAAAAGAGCCTAATAGAGATGAATTTAATACAGCAACAACAACAATATCTGGCAGTGGTAAAGAGGGTGAAAGTATAACTAATGCTGGATGGATTATAAAATATGATTTAGATAATAACAGTACACCTAACAAAGCAATATATAAGGCAACATATAAAAATGAAGAAGATATGAAAAATAATATTCAACAATATGTAAAAGGACAAACATATACATATTTAAAAAATACAGCAGATTGGATGGGTACATGGAACACAGATGGAACAATAAACAAATCTCATTATGCATTTGATATAAACTGTGGATTAAACAAAAAATTCTTTGACTTAAGTTTAGGAACAGATGTAAAAGAGGCAACAGTAAAAATAAATGGTAACCAAACAACATATACGTATGACCAAATACTAGATGGAAAGTTAGATGAAAAGTTAAATAAATCAAGCAATTCTCCAATAGAGTATAACTTATATTTAGCTCATTCAGACTATAATTATAGAATTACAGATTATAAAGTACCGGGAGATACAAATGGAGAACCAATAGAAAATAAATATGATGAAACAACAAAAGAAAATTTTGGAAAAATAAAAGACAACAAAAATAACACAGAACTAGAAGTATATGTTACATATAAATTAGCACTAAAAAATCAAAGTACACAATATGATGCAAAAGTAAACTTGGTGGAATATCATTTTGATGATAAGTATGCCTTCTTACAAGAAAAGAATAAAAACATAAAATTAACAGAAGGAACAAATCTAGAGAATAGAGTGTTAATGATTGATACAAGTGACCTTCAAATAAATGGTGGAGAAACAAAACCATTATATTTAACATTCAAAGTATTACCAGACAAAAATGGAAATAAGTGTGTGCTTGGTGAAGACTATTTGAATCAAGCAGAAATAGTATCATACACGACTGGTGGTGGACTTGTAGATGAAGACTCAGCACCAGGGAATGCTTTCTTAGATCAAAACAACGTAAGATATGAGGACGATACAGACGAAGCAAACGGAATAAAAATAAAATTAAAAGACAATGCAGAAAGAAGTATTTCTGGAAAAGTATTTGATGCTAGTAATAATAATGGCGTTAGTGACGTAATAGTTCAACTTATAGAACTTGTAGAAATTAATAACCAACAATATGAATACATTTGGCAAGAAACAGTAGCTGCACCAAAAGACAAAGAAGGAAAACCTACAGTAACAACTACAGTAAAAACAACAGCAACAAGTGGAGGCAGAGGAGAAACATATACTGTTGAAAATGTTGGGCAAGGCGAATATAAATTTACAGAAAGAATTATTCCAGGTAACTACATTGTAAGATTTATATATGGCGATGGAAGCACTTACGATATAACAGATAACACATTAAAATATAACGGTGAAGACTACAAATCTACTTATGTTGATTATAATTATAATGCAAAATGGTACAACGATACTAAAATTGGTGAGAAATATTTATATGATGAAAAAAATGATGAAAAAAATAATGATATTTCAAAAGCAGTAGATAATGAAGCAAGAAGATTAAAAGTAATGAGCTATGCAGTAGATGTAGATGGTAAAAAAGGCGCTGAATTAGCTAAATTAGATGGAGATACAAATACAGAAGGTTTAAAAGATGTATTAGCAAACACTTGGATGTGTGCAGAAACATTAAAAATAAAAATGCCAGTAGATGCAGACACACAAGCAAATACAAGTGATAACACAACAGTAGCTAATGGAAGTAATCCAAATATTGGAAATACTCAATTCGCAAACGTAAACTTTGGTTTAATGGAAAGACCAAAAACAAAATTAGTACTAGAAAAACATATAACAGGTTTAACAATAAAACCAGTAGCAAGTGGAGTAAACTTAATAGCAAATGCAACAGCAGATATTAATGATATTCTTAAAGCAACACAAGGTTCTGAAATAGAATTAGAAGGACAAAAAGATGGATTGTTTGCAACAAAATCAGGAAGAACAAATAGAGGATTGTGGTACTTACAAACAGATACAACAGAAATAGCTCAAGGTGCAGATGCATATATAACATATACATATGTTATAAAAAATGAAGGTGATGAGGATTACTTAAACGAAGATTTAATCGCATTGTATGAAAATGACATAAATGGCTACGTAAATAAACTTTCAAATTTAGAAACAGAAGTAAAAAATGCTAAAAAGAGCATAACAGGAACACCGTATAAAAACGGAACATACATTTTAGATTTCTACTATACAGGAACAAAAGGTAAAGATAATGAAAAAGTTTTAGCATCAGTAGAACAAATCCAAGAAGCATTAAACCCAAAAGTAAAATTCGTAAACAGCACAACAGACTTTACTAAAGCTGATAGAAATGTTGGTAATAAGTATCCTTACTATAATAGAGACGGAGAATTACAAGAAAATAATAACAACATTAAAGAAATAATAACAAGCAAAGAAGAAACAAGCAAAAAATTATTGCAGACAGGTAAAACATTAAAAGAAATAAATGATAAGAATGAGAAAAAAGACTTTATTAATAATACTATGGATACATCTAAAAAACTTGTAGTTTCAGTAGGTTTATCAGCATCAGAAATAGAAAATGATGGAGTATACGATAGCTATATAGCACAAGTAACACACTACACAAATGCAGCAGGAAGAAGAGACCAAAGTACACCAGCAAACCTAAGCTATGTACATAGTGAAGACACTGGAATTACTTTAGATAAATACAATGAAGAAGATGAATTCTGGGCTGAGACATTTAGAATTACAAAGCCAACAGGTGAAGATAAAATAACACCAGTACAAATAGCAATAATAACAATATCAGCAGTAGCAGTACTAGGAGTAGGAATTATCTTAATCAAAAAATTTGTACTTAAAAAATAATAACTAACAAAAACCAATAAAAGGCCAAAACCTTTTATTGGTTTTTACATTTTACAATTTATTTTACAAAATAAAAGGAAAAAAATGTCAAATATAGAATAATATAAATACAGGATGATAATTTGCAAAATCTAAAAAATCTCGGAAAATTCTTTCCAAAAAATTTCCAAATTAAGAAAATATTAAATATGGAGGTGATAAAATATTAATTGAATAATAAACCATTACAAAGAAAGAACGTAAGATTAAAGCATTATGATTATTCATTAGAAGGTTATTATTTTATAACAATATGTACAAAGAACAGAAAAGAGATATTAGGAAAAATAAATGTAGGGGTCGCACTCCTGGGCGACCCAAATAAAATAAATTTAACAAAAGCAGGAAACACTGTAAAAAAGCATATAAATAATTGTAATAAAATATCTGATAATATATTTATAGATGAATATGTAATAATGCCAAATCATATACATTTTATAATTGTATTAAAAAATGGGTCGCCCAGGAGTGCGACCCCTACAATTCCAAAAATAATTAATGCATATAAATCAATTGTAACAAAAGAAATAGGATATCCGATATGGCAACGAAACTACTATGAACACATTATAAGAAATGAAAAAGAGTATTATGAAATAAAAAGATACATTAAAAATAATATTATAAAATGGGAAGCTGACAGATATTATTAAAAAATAGTCAAAATAACAAAACCACATTGACAGAAGACTTAGAGATACATATAATAGAGATACCAAAGATAAACAGAATGTTAGAAAATGGAAAACTAAAAAAGTGGATATTATTTTTGGAAAATCCTGAAGGGGAGGAAACAAAAAGAATGGCAGAGAAAGAAAAAGAAATAAAAGAAGCAATAGAAACATTAGAAGACATAAGTAGTGATGAAGAAAAAGAAAGAATAGCAGAGCTAAGACAAAAATATATAATGGATAGAAAATCAGAAATAAGAACAGCAAAAGAGATAGGAGTTAAAGAGGGATTAGAAGAAGGCATAAAAGAAGGAATAAATAAGGAAAAGAGAGAAATTGCTAAAAGGATGTTACAAAAAGGTATGCCATTAGAAAGCATAGCAGAAATAACAGGATTATCAAAAGAAATAATAGAACAATTATAAAGATTATATACAAACAAACTGAAAAATAGCAACGACAATGAATAGAAGTTAACCAAGAGAAATATTCTTTTGGTGTTGAACGCTGTATAAGACATGGGATAGAGGTAGCTTTTTGCAGGGGCGACGTAGAAGTGTTAGAATCATATTTTAAGAACTCGTATTCATTTAAGAAAAAGAAGCCAACAAATGCGGAGTTTCTCACAACAGTTGCATATACGGTAAAATTGAAATTAGAGGAATAGTCTCCAAGGTGGGGCACAGTTATAAAGCTGTGCCCTTTACTAATGTATATAAATTAAAAAAATAGATATAATAAAATTATTGGTATATAGGTTTAAAATAGATATGTCACACTAAG
>ULMG01045550.1_pt1 | contig 26251 bp, 24 predicted proteins | sample 1951601 | NCBI WGS metagenome assembly ULMG01 (sample SAMEA4835545, study PRJEB28245) | human gut metagenome | biome: gut microbiome; material: fecal sample | place: Denmark | collected 2008
TTATACTACTATTTATAATAGTATTATATATTTTTATGAAAAAAGTAATTATATCAGAACAGCAAGAAAAAGAACTCATTAAAAAACTTAATGAGGAAGTTTATCAAATGCCTGTTGATAAAAAAATAAATAAACCATATACAATTAATCCAGATAAAGTTTTAGTTGTTAAAAAATTTTTAGATGGCAACTTCCAAAAAGGAAACGCTGAATTTATAGGAAACAATGGCCGTTTGGTAAAAGTTAGAACGATAGGCATACCAGATTCAAATGGAGAATCTTTAAGAGATTTAACGCCCGATAATTTAGTTGATTTGCTTATTGACAGGTTTAAAAACATGTTTCTTGACCAAAAAGAAAGAGAACTTTTCATGAAACAAGTTGTGAATGATTGGATAAATGATAAAATAACCGTTAACGGTATATTAACAGTGAATAGATTAATATGAAAAAGTTTATATTAACAGAATCTCAATATAAAATATTGTTAAAGGAAATGTCTGATGACATTTCCATGCCTGACATGTATAAAAATGTTATAAGCAACCCAAGCCCCAAAAGCGACACTGCCGTTACGCCTGAAAAAGACCTTGGCACTTTTGATGGGTGGAAACGTGTTAGAAAGAGAGGGACTAACAAAATGAATCTTAAAAATGTAGAGACTGGCGAATATGTTTCTCAAACATGGTATGATTTTGTCGGAAGTATGATTAACGGCATCGCAATTGTCATTGACAATAATAAAGGCGTTAATGCAATTGATGCTAATGGTGAACTTCTTTTTAGGAGTTGGCATGAGGATATTAATGAAAAGAAAGATGGTGAAGAATATATTATAAAAGATGGCCCTCGTGTTGTTGTTAGAAGTAGAGAGGATATATTAAACAATCGTTCACTTAACGAATCAACAATGCAAGAGATTGACGATGCATCAAAAGAAGTTGATTTAAATCCCACAGAAGCCCAAAAAGAGGCATCTAATTACAAAATGGCCCACATATCTGTAAAAGGTATGAGAATATCAATTGAAAACCCAAAAGGTAGTAAAAGATATTATGGGGAAAAAGATGCTGATGGTAACAGAAAATATAATGTAATGAAAAATCATTATGGCTATTTTACAAAATCACTAGGAAAAGATGGCGATGCGGTTGATGTATTTATTGGGCCTAATGTTGATAATTTTGAAAGAGTATATTGCGTTGACCAAAAAATGAAAGGTAAATTCGATGAAACAAAAGTAATGCTCGGATTCAATTCAAAAGAAGAGGCAAAAGAGGCTTATTTAAGCAATTACGATGAAAATTGGAAGGGATTTATGGCAATCACTTCTGTGCCCCTAAAAACGTTTAAAAAGTGGCTTTACAGGGGTAGAAAACAAAGGCAACCTTTCAAGGATTACGTTGAAATTAAAAAGAAACAATTAAAAGAAAATAAAGAAAAGCAGGGAAAATAAAGCCCTGCTTTTTATTTTGGCACGGTATTTGTATAGGTATTAGTCAAAAATTTTGTTTTATGAGATATTACCCTGTAAGTTTTGAAAAGGATGGCAATGAATTTGTTGCTGTTAAAATGAAAGGTGGATTTGAAAGCGATGATGAAAATGAAGTGTATGAGTGGATTCTTGATTATGATTCAAAGCAATTTGATTTCGAAAAGTTTTCAAAAATGTCTATTGAGGAATTGATGGAAAACAAACCTATTAATTACTATGTATTTTCAGATGATTCTGTTGGCTATGCTGTTATTGAAAGACATGATTATGGCGAAGACAAGGTTGATTTCTATGAAAATGAAGAAATCTTGAAAGATGTTCTTACCGATATGTATGGCGAGGATATTATGAAGGAACTTCTGGAAAATGAATATTATTATGATGATTCTGAATACGAGCCCGATGAATTTGATGACGGAACGTGGAGTCTAACTCTTAAGAAAATTAAATTAAAAAAGCAGTGATTTTCACTGCTTTTTCTTTTCATGAGAAATTCAAATTATTAGGTTTTGTTATTGAACTTCCACCATATTTACTATAACTTTCTCTCATCTTGCCAAATGTAATAGGTATAATGTATTGTATGCCAAGATTTTTTGCTTGTAAGCAAATATCAGATAAGGTAGCGCCGCCACTTATGTTATCATCAAAGATAACAAATACAGTATTTTGTATTTTTTCAAGTTCTTGCTTTACAATCTCATCATCTGCTAAGAAATAGTTTTTCAAGCCAAGCCTAATATCATTTGTCATAGACTTAATAGAAAACCTATTTTCAACTGGCATTATTGGAAGTTTTTTAATTGGCTTTCCGTTTCTTGTTTTTAAACCTCTAACATAAGGTTTTACAAGTTCATAAACAAGGTCTGTGTTTGCAATATTAACAGCTGTTTTCGCATATTTTAATGGCTTTAGTTGGTCATCTGTATATTGTATTTTTTCTTTTCCAGTAAAATCATCAATATATGCTGAGTATTCTATAATTTCCTCATATGCGTTTGCCAATTGCCAATAAAATTTTACTAATCGTTTTCCTAATGTGTTACTATATTGCGCTTGGCTGTTTTTCTTTTTCATATTTGACCTGTCAGCATTCACCATTGTTGTAATTCCATTAACCAATCTATTAATATATTTTACATACATATCAATATATGAAGATAATGTTTTATATTTATTGGCTGTTGTGTTAACAGAATTCATATGCGTTTCTCCTGTTGGGTTATCTGCATATAACGGAGAATTGTAATAATCTTTATTCTTCTCTATAAAATCTTTATCAACTTCCAAGTTTCTTAAATTTTTCCTAAACATTTCAGTGTTTATTACTTGTGTACCCCCTGTAATGTTCGCAAAGTTAACACCAGCCATTTCATTTGCCATTTCAACATTAAATTTTGATGAACTAGGAACAGGATATATTGATACTTTTGCAAAGTCCTTATTATCAAAGTTGTTTATACAGTATTGAATAACTTTGTCAACTTTTTTAATGAACATTGATTTAAAAGATTCGAATTCGTTTTTTTCCATCTTTAAATTATAATCTTCTTTTTTACCAGTTGACCTATCGGTTATTGTTTCAATTGTTTTCTTCCTATCAAAATAATTTTTAAAATAGTGCATTACTTTTGTACCATTTATGGTTGTAATGTTATATGAGGTTATTCCACCTTTTAATGGAACTTCATATGTGTCTTTATCAAGTTTATCCATCATTGAAGTGTCAAGATAATCATTTGATACCTTTCTTTTATAAGCGCTGTTTCCTTTTTGGTAAGTAATACTTGCTGTCTTGTTTTTAGTGTTAAGATTGTTGATGTAAGCATCTTCTGTTAGCGCACAAATAACAGACTTAACCATTTCCGTTAAATCTTTTTTGCTTAATTTAACTACATTTTCTGCTACTGAATTTTTCAACATATTATTTATTGCTACTTGCCCATTATATACATTTGCTGAGTGTATAAAATACTGAGGGAATTTTATTCCATTTTCTTTACAATAGTTTACAAGCCATTTTGCACAGTCCATTCCAGTAATCGGCGCAGTGCCGAGGTCTCTATCAAATGACACAAAATCAGGCACTCCATTGGTTAATATAAAATTTTTAAACTCATCAATATTCTTTACCCATGTGAAATTTGCGTTATATTTACTTAACAAATTATTATAAAATGATTTGTTTCTTAAAAAAGCCTTTGAATCACTCTTTTTCTTGTACAAGTAATAATATGGCTCACGTTTATCATCAAGCCAAAGAATATTTAAAGTTTTTCTAGGCATTATTTCTGTGTTGCTCTGTACTTATACTTATTGCAGCATTCCTGCATATCATCTAATATATTGAGCAAGCCACCATTTTCAGGACCATTTAATTTCTTTTTCATATCAAGAATGTCTTTTTCTAATTCTTTTAGCATTGGAATTAATTCTTTTGAATTTGGTAACATCGGAAGAAGTTTTCCTATTTCAAAATGTTTTCCTTCCATTCCCATGCAACATTCCATAAAGCGGTCCTCGCATTCATGTATATCATCATCTATTTCATCACATAAAAGATGTGTTGAATTTTCATTAGTATTCCAATGTATTTCTTTAAGCCTAATTAAATATCCGTGTAATGCACACACGAAATCAACGTATTCCTTTTTCATATCAATAAAACTTTAAATATAAATAATTTATGCTTTTTTTGTTATTTTTAATAATCTTCCTCTACTTACACCGTCATCAGGTAATGCTTGCGCAATACTTTTAGAGCCATGAAGTTTATAATATTGATTAAGGTCATTAACAACCTTTTCAAAATCTGGGTAATTTCTTGTTGCCATTGAGTTATTATCCGTATAGCATCTTAAAATAAGTTCGCCATTACCTTTTGATTCAGTTCTGCATGTCCAATAATTCATTCTAAAAATATCAGATGGGCTTTGTGCTTTTTGTGCAACATTATCAAATTGATTATCTCCGCCAATAAATGATTCTTTTAATATTTTTCTTACTGATTCAGAAACAATTTTTTTTATTTGGCTTTCTGTAAGTTTAACACTATTTTTCATATTTTTATTTTCATTTTTTCTTTTATTTAATAACTCTTTACCATATCCTTTAATGGTTTGAATATTTTTCTTTGCTTTGTTAATAGCATTTTTTGAATATTCACCGTCAGGGTGTTCTTCATAATATCTAATGTCGTTTTTATTGTTCTTTATTGCTTCTCTATAGTGTTGAGATTCACCTGCTCTTGACGAAATGCCAAAGCCATTATATTCAGGGCCAACATCTTTTTTACCATTCTTAAAAAATGGGCTTTCTTTCTTATTATGGTCTCCCGTGTCACCAATTCCAGTACCATATCTGCTTGGTTTTTGTCTTGGCCTTTCAGGATTAATATTGTTGCCACTTTTTAAATCATATGGTTTTAAAGAAACTGCATATCCATCTTTGAAATGAATAAGATTTGCCGCAACTTTATCAGGTGTATTCTTGTAATCGTATTTAAAAGGTTCACCAATTAACATATCATCTGTTATTTTTGAAACATCAACAGAAGAACCACCATGGAAAGCATTAGCGCCATTTCTCATGCCACCATTAATTGATATTTCTATTCCTCCGTGCTGTTTAGTCATATCAGCAAGTTTTTTGGATGAAAATGCTTCATTTAATTTACCCATAATATACTATTTTAATATAAATAGTTGGCTTTTAATAAAAAAATATGTAAATTTGCGATATGATTAATCCAAAAGAAGATAAATTCCAAAAAATAATTGGTGAAAACAACCAAATGTCAAAAACACAGATTGAATTGTGTAATTTTATTGCCTATGGCATAGGAAATGCAACCGTTCAATCAAGAGCAGGCAGTGGTAAATCCAAAACCATTGAACTAATGTGTGCTGCTATTAATCCAAGGAAAAAAATACTTATAATTTCTCATAACAATCATATCGCAAAGCATCTACAGAAAAAACTTAAAGATAAAGAAAACATTGATGTGTGCACTTATCATAGTCTTGGATTTAAAATTCTTAAAACTAAATTTAAAAATATAGAATTGAAAGAAGATAAATACTTTGACTACTTAACACATAACTTGGATGAATTAAGTGGTAATGCATGGTCATTGCTATCAAGTTCTCAACGTAGAAGATATAAAACAAATATTGTTAAATTACTTGATTTTTCTCGTTATAATGAAGCACAATCAGTAAAAGAAATTCTTAAAGTAGCAAATAAATATGGCTTGCAATTAATTAATAATGAGTGCGATGTTGTTAGAAAAATGCTACAATGGGGAAGTACAAATATCGAAAAGATTGATTTTCAAGACATGATTTGGCTTCCATATGAACTTGGAATTAAAGCAAATATTAAATTTCTTCAGTATGATGTTATCTTTGTTGATGAAGCACAAGATTCATCATTAATACAGCAAAACTTAATAGACATATGCAAGAATAGAGCAACACGTTTTGTGCTATTTGGCGACTCTTTTCAAACTATTAATTCTTGGTGTGGTGCTGATACAGAGGCATTTGAGAAGTTTGAAAAGTTAGATAACATGCGTGAATTTCATCTTAGCGTATCATATAGATGCAGTAAACGAGTTGCAGATAAAGTGAGACAAATCGTACCAGATTTTGAGACACCTGATTTTGCAAAAGAAGGTGAAGTTAATTATAACGCTCATATATCAGAAATAAAAGAAGGCGATTTGGTATTATGTAGGTTAACAGCACCACTTGTAAAGTTACATATGAAACTGCTTTCAGACAATAAGCCATCAAAAGTGACAGGGCTTGCTATTGGTAGAGAATTAATTTCAATATTGAATGAATATAAAACAGACAATATTAACGAAATTATAAATCAATTATATATTGGGCTTTTTGACACATGGGATTCAATTGCAAAAATAAATCAATGTTCGTTAAAAGACGTTGTTTGCGAGCCATTGATTATGGAGGAATACGATAAAATACTTGCTATACAGGCAGTATCAGAAGGAATAACAAATAAACAAGAAGCTATTAACAGACTAAACGATATTTTTGTTTCTGATATTGAAACAGATGACAATGATGTGATTACAAATGATTTAATATATCTATCAACTGTGCATAGAGCAAAAGGTCTTGAGTGTAATAATGTATTTATCTTATGCCCATCGCTTATGCCAAGTAAACTTGCTAGGACTGAATGGGAAATTGAGTCTGAAAAAAACATTGTATATGTTGCATGGTCAAGAGCAAAAAATACTCTTAATTTTATTAGTGAACAAGAATTTCCTCCAGAAAATGGATATTCAGGAATTGATGAAATGTATAATACATTAATGAAAATAAAGGCTATTTATAGTAAATAGCGGGAATGACATGGGTATATTGCATAGTAGAAAAAACGATTGGACAGAAACATTGTATAAAGCATATACATGGAATGATGTAGCAGATGAAGAAGAAATTGTTGGTTTTGAATTGTTTGACAAACCATACCAATCAAAATATGATATGTCAAAAAATAGTATATTTCATATATTTGATAGAAACAATTTTAATGACAACAATTATTTTGAAGATACTACAAGCATATATGGAGAAACTTATAGCGATAGAATATAATTTGTTTTTATGAACTTTTTCTTGTATATTTGCAAAAAGTTTATAAAAATGACCAAGATAAAAAATTTAAGGCTTGACAATAAGTTAGCAACCATATACTCAGATGTTGATGGGCTTTCTTTGCAAAATCTTTTCTACGCAAACAATAACTATTTCCCAAATTGTTATATGTTTACTAGGTCAAATCGTGATGGGGAGTTTTATTTTGACACAGAAGAAATATTAAAGTATATTGAAGAAAACACTCCTGAAGATGAAAACCTTGAGACAATTCGTTATTGTACAGAAGATATGGGAACCAAGGAGTTAAGTCTTGGTTTCTGTGCTGTTTTGCATAAAAGTAATATCTATGCAAGAATAGAAAAGAATCTTTCCGAATCATATATCCTTTTCTCAAATGATGGGTATGATGCTCTTAATAAATTTAAAGAAACATTATATAAATTTTGCACGGAGCCAAAAGAAGAAAAAAATAATATTTATAAAATTTATTCAGACAACACTGGCTTCCATCTTAATAAAGGGCATATTAAAGAGGTCAAAGACTTTAATATTGGTCTTCAATACAATGACGATTTCCCTCATGAGGATGAGAAAATTAAAAAATTTATCGAAGATGATGATAAAAGCGGGCTTGTAATTTTGCATGGCGAAAAAGGCACAGGTAAAACAACATATATCAGACATCTTATTTCAACTCATTCAAGCAAGAAATTTGTATTTGTCACGCCTGATTTAATCCCATATTTGGGAAAACCTGAGTTTACAACATTCCTTAATAGTTTAACTAATCATGTTATTATCCTTGAAGATTGCGAAAACGCAATCAGGGATAGAAAATCTGGTTTTGGCGATTCTGCGTCAGCTGTTTCTACATTACTTAATATGACAGACGGACTTCTTGCAGATGACCTTGGAATTAAGTTTATTTGCACATTTAATGAGGATATTAAAGATATTGACCCTGCACTTCTTAGGAAAGGAAGGCTTATATCAAAATATGAGTTTAAACCGCTCACGGTTGAAAAAACTAATGCACTTCTTGAGCATATTTACACAAGCAAAGCAAATGAAATTAATGCTGACGATGACAATTTTGTTTATGTAAAAGAAATTGATGTTCCTAAGGTACAAAAGGGCCTTACACTTGCTGATATTTATCATTTTGAAGAAGATTCTTATGAAACAGTTAAGAAAAAAATTATATAAATAAATTATGCCAAAAGAGAAATTAATAGAACAAGAAGGTATTGTAATAGAATCCTTGCCAAATGTAATGTTTAGAGTGCAACTTGATTGCAACAATGCGGTTATACTTTGCCAAGCGTGTGGCAAAATGAGACAAAATTATATAAAAGTTATTGAAGGCGACAGAGTGCTTATTGAAATGTCACCTTATGACCTTACAAGAGGAAGAATTAAAAAACGTTTGTAATTAGCATCAATTAAATAAAATTTGTTTTTCTCAAATATTGTTTGTATATTTGCAAAGTTTTATAATTATTTTTTAAAAAATTTTAATATTATGAAGAAATTTATTACTTTAATGATGGCTCTTGTGATGTCTGTTATGACATTTGCGCAAGAGGGAAATCGTGATGGAAACGGTAATTTCGTTTACGGTCCTTATGAGACTAATCGTTTTATTGATAACTGGTTTGTTGAAGTTGGCGGTGGGGTTAATATGCCTGTTGATAACTTCCGTCAGATTTTCAAGGGTGGCTTGACCTATGATTTTGGTGGTCTTACTGTTAATGCTAATCTTGGTAAGTGGCTTGACCCTGTGTACGGTGTTCGCCTTGGATGGCAAGGACTTACTACAGGTAACATTGATAATCGTGTTAACGGTATTGGTGGCTCATTTGATGGAAATCACTATTTTAACTATGTTCATGGCGATTTTATGGTGAATGTTTCTAACCTTTTTGCTGGATACAAGGAGCGTAGGGCTGTCAATGTTGTTCCTTATCTTAGTGCTGGCGCTGAATTTGGGCATGGAGCACGTGCGCTTGCTGTAGGCGGTGGTCTTGAACTTCCTGTTCGTGTAAGCAACGTTGTTGCAATTGTTCCTCAATTCCAAGTTCTTGCCTCTAATGGTAATGTTATTGGCGGAAACGGTGTTGTTCTCCTTCCAAGCGCAAGCGTTAATGTTCGTGTAAATCTTGGTAGAAACAACTTTAGACGTTCTGCAACAATCGCAAATGGCTACATTGCTGAAATTGCAAGCCTTAAGGCTGACCTTGCAAATGCCAATGCGCATGCAAACGATGCTGCTAATAGGGCAAATACACTTCAAAATGAGGTTGATAGTCTTAAGAAGGCTGCTTCTGAGTCTAAATATGCTATTGTCCCTAATGTGTCTTATGTTGATGACCTTGGTGTAAGCAATTTTGTTCTTTTCTTCGACCTTGGCAAGTCAACTCTTTCTGCAAAGGAACTTGAGCATCTTGACTTCTATGCAAAGAATATCATTTCTAATAGCAAGAAGGTTAAGTTCTATGTAACAGGTGCAACCGATTCAAAGACTGGTTCCGCAAGACGTAATGAACAACTTCGTAAGGCTCGTGCAGAGTATGTTTGCGATTTGCTTACTGAAAAGTACGGTCTTGGCGGACATATTGAGGAAGTTGAGGGCGGTCTTATTGACTACTTTGATGTTCCTGAACTTAGTCGTGCTGTTGTTATTTCTGTAGAGAAGTAATTTCTAACAGAATAAAATGGAAAAGCCGTAGAACTTTCTACGGCTTTAATTGTTATTTCTTTACAATTTTCTTAACTGAGATTTATTTATACTAAAAATATCTGAAATTAACAAAGTAATTATTTTCCGAGAGTACCAAGTTGTCCCAACACAAATTTTCTATCGTCACCTTCATAATATTGTTTAACAATATTGATTGCTTCTTTTTTAGTTCCGCAATATTTGACCCCATCATTTGGAGTGCATACATAATAACCTCTGAATCCGTTTGGTGCTAATTCTTCGTGACCTGCATATGCAATACCTGTATCCCCAACTGTTTTGGTTGGCAAAGATTCCTTTAACACTTTCTTCACACTTTCAGCAACAATCTGCCTGAGGGTGTTTTCATTTAACTTTACTATATTCTTTTTCATGTTGTTATATTTTTCTATATAAATAGTTTTGTTTTTTAAAAAAAATGTTTGTATATTTGCACTACAATCCAAAAGGATATAATTTAATAAAAATTCTTTTTAACTATGTTTGATTTAATTACACGTGATTTTAGTAATCATTTTGATAGCCTTATGAAAGCATTTGATAATGATTTCTTCGAAGGCTTCAATGTAGAGTCCCCAAGTTTTGAGGATAAGGGAGATTTCTTTGAACTTCGTATCCCTGTTGAAAAGTCTGTACAAGTTTCAAATGTTAAAGTTCGTGTAGAAGATACTTTTACACAACCAATTGTTACTGTTGCTTATGCACAGCGTACAAAGACTTCACAAAGCACATATGCGCTTCAAGAGACTCTACCTGAAAAGGCAAATCCTGAAACACTTAAGGCGGTGCTTGACGATGATGGAAATCTTGTTGTAACAGTTGGCAAAAAGGTTGAAGAGAAAAAACCTAACTCAAGGATTATTCCTATTGAGAAGGTTTAAAAAAACAAAAGGGAGGTTTAAACCTCCCTTTTTTATTTATAGCAATATTGAGCCGTTTCTGGTTTTATTCATTCTGCTAAGCATTTCATTAAAACTATTAATAACCTGCACTTTTTCTTGTGGGAATAGTACTGCATTTGCCTTTATTTGGACATCTTTTGGCGCATTAGATATAGAATCCCAATCGGATAGTTGTCTATAATTTTGCGAATCAACAGATGCAAAAAGAACATTATTCCCTTCATTAAAAATTAAATCGTATCTAATTCTATAAGTTCCCCCATCATTTCCATTAACGAAAAAGAAAACCCTTCCGCCAGATTCTGAAAGCCAAAAGTTAATAGCACCACTTATGTCAATACCATCTTTTGTCGGTAATACTACACCATGTTCAAAATCAAAAATATATACGAAATTTCCGTTTTTTGCCATTAAATACATATTGCCATAATCATAGTCAATTTTTGGTACATCTTTTGCAAATACTTTTTCAAAGTTTCCACTTACCAAATTAATAATATTATAAGTATTATCAGCATGTTTTACAAGCAAAAAGTTTTTTTCGTTTACTAGGTCATATCCAGGCATTAAAGGTTTTTCATCAATAACTTGCATTGTTTTTGTATCATAAATATAAGTTAAATCATCAGACACTGATTGCAATGCAACCAATTTAACGGTGCTATTTTCTTTGTCGTGCAAATAGCAATTTATTGTATCATATTTTTTTGCCTTTTTAATAAATGCAAACTGATTACAGTCAAAAATATAACAAAATTCATCGCCTGTTTTTACAACGGCTTTTCCATTTCCAATGCTGATAATTTTTTATATGGGCCTTCTTCCTGCATATAATTTTTTGGATTAACCATGTAGAATACAGCGTTTTTAACATCATTTCCTTCACAGTCTCCAGCGTAAAGAACGCCTTCGCCATATATAAAATCTGTATGCTTATTTGAAACAACTCTATCAGTTTTCAAATCAAATAAATAAGAATTGAAATCTAATTTATTTGGGCCATAACAAATTTTAGGAACTAATAATCCAAGTTCCTTAATATACCCCCATAATGCAAAATCGAAAGGAACAAGTTTTTTGTTATCACCTATTCTAATAATATTTAAACTATTAGAAACACGATTATCACCTTGTTTAGATTCAACTGTTACAAGATAATGTTCATTATCCAATTTTGATTTAATTGATAAAACTTTTCCTCCCTCATATTCATTGTCTGATGAAGCAATACCTTCCAAGTTGTAATTAGACAATGTGCCTATAACAAGACCTCTTTCTGGGTCATACTTAAACATTACTGCATTTTTAGGAAAATCTGCTTTTACAATTGTTGTTACTTTAGATTGCCCTGGGTTTACAATGAATAATGAATGTTTGCCATCACTATGTTCAACTTCTACGGCAACTTGATATTCTGCAATATATTGATTTATTTCTCTATTAATAAAAATTGCGTTTTCATTAATATCTTGGTCTAAGCCATAATTATAACTTTCATCGGCCTCGCCAATATCTCCACTTGAAACATATCCAAATTTCCCGTTGTTAATAAAACAAATAAGCACATCACTATCTTCAATGCCGTTCATTTGGAAAATTTTATAATAATCTACATCTGATATTACCTCTATATTATTTCTTGTATAACCATTATCTGAGCCATTCACAACAATGACGTAACCACCACCGTAGTTTTCTTTCAAAATAGCCATTTCAAGTTGACTGTTAACATATACAGGGTTTGGACTAACTTCTTCATACGAAACAGGTTCATAGTCATCATAGTCGGTATTATATATGTAATAGTTTGTATCTCCTTCGGTAAAGTTGAAATCTTCATCGTAGCCAACCAACAAATCGCAACCATCCCACAAATGAACGCTATTCTCCCATCTTTGTTGCTCATAATCTTCTCTTCTTACTTCTTCATCTTCTTCATAATCCCCATTCGCACGTAACTCTTCAAGTTCCTCTTCTGTCCAAGGTTTAAATGTTTCGTAGAAATTAACCCCAACAATCTCCTGAACTTGTTTTGGCGTTTTTAATCTTGGGTTGTTTTCTCCATTATATTCGTGATTCCATCTTGTTGTAATATGTTCTGGCTCACCATCTTTATTAACTTGGACAGAAATCATTGACAAGCCATACTCATCCAAAGGAGCATTTTCGCCAGCCTTTCTTGGTACGTTTTCAAACCCATCTTTTAAGCAAAAATAAAACTTTTGCCCATTGTTCGTGTATGAATTAAAATGTGCTTTTTCATGTGTTACACACCATGAAGTATATTGCCCGTATTGGCTTGCCTGCTCAAAATTTTTAATTGGAACTATTTCATAATTGGTGTTTTCAACAAAATCTGATAATTCTTCACGGTTTTTCAGATTATATTCTTTAAGAATAGGATATACTTGGTCCTCCAATTGCAGATACTTTAAACCATTGAAATTTCCATCATATTCTGGAACTAAATCGGGATGCTCAGTGATGAATAAAGCCATTGCTTTTAACTTTGATATTTTACTATGGTCATGATTCGTGTAAAACATACCAATTTGTTCAATAGCAAGCCTTGCAAGACCCATTGTATATTTAACAGGTCCTTTTCCATGACTTATATCGAAGAAATTAAGAAACTCAAGCCTGAATAACTGAGTAAGGTTCAAATCATGCTCAATACAAACATTATAACTATGCTCTGCTGCTTGCTTAAAATGCTCTTGCAAATTTTCTGGTAAATCAGCAACTTTTGTTTTAAGATATTGTTTGAAAAACTCATCCGTATTGTTGCTAATGAGTTTTTTATATAATCTGTTACTTTGTCTTCTGTTAAAACTTGTTTAACAACTTCTTCAAATAGCCTCATATAAACTACATTTTTATATAAATAGTTGGAAAATAAGCAAAAATTATGTATATTTGCAATTGAATATGATTGAATTAGAATGTAAAATAACAGGTATAACATTTAATAACGAAGTAAATGGCTATGCTGTGCTAACTGCTGTTGATAAAGACAGCGGTAAATCTTTTGTGCTTGTATTTAAAAATGGCATGATTAGCCCTAAAATTGGTTTTAGCCTAATTGTGCAAGGCGATTGGGTTAATCACCCTCAGTATGGCAAGCAATTTTTGGCCACACAATATCAAGAAGTACAACCAAGCGATGAAGAAGGAATTATTGCTTATCTTTCTTGCGGTATTTTCAAAGGCATTAGAGAAAAAATGGCAAGAAAAATTGTTGATGTTCTTGGTAAAGAAACTTTTGATGTTATAGAAAACCACCCAGAGAGATTAAAAGAAATAAAAGGACTTGGAGAGGCAAAAATAGAAACATTGATTAAGGGGTTTATTGAGCATAAACAAGTACAAGAAATTGTTATGTTTTTTTCGCAATTTGCCATCACCACTAACATGATAATGAAAATATATAGGCAGTACGGAAAAGACGCTATTGAAATAGTTAAAGAAAACCCATATAGACTTTGTTATGATATTGATGGCATTGGTTTTAAACGTGCTGACGATGTTGCCCTTAAAATAGGTGTTGAGAAATATAATGAAAATCGTATCATGACAGGAATTAATTATATTCTAACAGAAGCTGGCGAGGAAGGGCATACTTTCATGTATAAACAGCCTCTTATTGATTCAGCAATTGAATTACTTGGCATTGAAGGAGAGAAAATTGCTGAAATGATTGATTTTATGATTAAATATGATGAGGCCAAAACAATTACAGGAAAAGAAGTTTTCTGCAATTCTTTGTACTATGCTGAAAAAAACATTTCTTCAAAACTTCTTAGGCTTAATGCATATAAACCATATGTGTCATCAATAAACCCTGTGTCAATTGAAAATATTGAAAAAGAAATTGGTATTACATATAATGAAAAACAAAAAGAAGCAATTAACACTGCTATAAGCCACAATGTTATGGTGCTTACAGGAGGCCCTGGTACGGGAAAGACAACAGCACTTCTTGGTATTATAAAAACACTTAAATCAATGGACTTAACCATTGCCTGTGCTGCCCCTACAGGAAGAGCGGCAAAAAGAATGTCAGAAGTTACTGAAATGAACGCAACAACAATACATAGGCTTCTTGAATATAACCCAGAACAAGGATATAAGAAGAACGAAAATAATCCACTTTATCATGACGTAATTGTAGTTGATGAGGTTTCTATGGTTAATGTTCTTTTAATGAGCAACCTTCTTAAAGCAGTTAAACCTTCAAGTAAGTTAATTCTTGTTGGAGATGAAAACCAATTGCCCGCAATTGGACCTGGTAATATTTTGCATGACATTATTGAATCGGGTGTTATTCCTGTTATTACACTTACTGAGATTTTCAGGCAAGCAGAGGGTAGTAAAATCATCCTAAATGCTCACAATATCATAAATAACAGGCCAATTAACTTAAAAAATTCTGAACCAGGAACGGATTTTTTCTTTTTACAAGAAAGCAATCCCGACAAGGTTGACGAACTTATTAATAATCTTGTCATTGCAAGATTGCCTGCAAAATATTCTGTTAAGCCTACTGATATTCAAGTTCTATCTCCAAGAAGAAAAGATATTAAATGCAGTGCAAATGACTTAAACGAAATTTTGCAAAAAACAATTAATAAAAACGATTTAGGCATTCAATCTGGCGCCATTACTTTTAAACTTGGCGACAAGGTAATGCAGATTAAGAACGATTATGATAAAGATGTATTTAATGGCGATGTTGGATATATTACAGAAGTTGATACCGAGGAAAAAAGTTTGACGGTTACATTTGATGATGATTTTGAAGTAAAATACCCAAGTTATGATTTTGATGAACTTGTTTTGGCTTATGCAAGCACCATTCATAAATCACAGGGTTCAGAATATCCAATTGTAATCATACCAATGCTTAAATCTTTCTCAATAATGCTTAAGCGTAACTTAATTTATACAGGCATTACAAGAGCAAAAAATCTTTGCATCATTGTCGGTGAACTCAGTGCTTTTGCAAGAGCGATTAATGATACAAGTTATGAAAAGAGAAACACCATGCTTGAGGATTGGCTAAAGCAAGAGTGATATTGACTCCCACGACTAAAGGCATGTGCTTCTTTCTGACTTCACTGACAGGTGCTCGTTGTTGAGTCTAACTCCGTCTCCATCAGCGTAAAAAGTTTTGCTTTTGTTTTAAACAAATATGTATATTTATAAAAAAGTAAAGTTGAGTTTGCTTTCATCCCGCAACTAAAGTAGTGGGTTTTCCCGCTCACATTTCATAATTTTTTAATTATTTCCCATCCTTTAGGTGGGAGTAGTTCACAAACCAATAGAATTAAAAAAAAATGAAAGATACAGACAAAATTATAACCTTTGAAACTGCAAAATTAGCAAAGGAAAAAGGATATATACCACAGATTGGCAAGTTAGAAAATTTTGTTATTGGTTGCTATAATGCGGAAGGTGAATACGCTTTTAGAAACTACTATAACAGAAGTAAACCATGCTATCTTGGACCAGAAAAACAAGAGATGCAAGAATGGCTTATTAAAAACAAAATTCTTGTCCTTGTTGACTATTGCTACGAATGTACAAGTACATCATATTTTTATAAAATTTATAAATTTGTTGATGAACATGGAAAATGTGAGAAATGGCCTGTAAAAGGTGTTAGATATGATAATAAAGGAACAGAAATTGAAGAAACTGTTTGCTATAGGGACTATAAAAGAAGTTACTCTGATTATGAAACATATAGTGATGCCCTTGAAGCGGGATTGCATGAAGCTCTAACTATGCTTGAAACAAAAGCCATAGATGTTACTGAAGAAAGAAACATTAACATTAAAAATGGCGTTTATATTGAAAATAATACGGGAATAATAAACATTTGATATAACAGTTGATTACACGGAAGTTTTAAACAAATTTAAAGAAGAATATGAGAGAAAAAAGTAATTTAAGAGAAGAAGACATTAAATTGTCCAATAATATTTATGACTTTCTTGATAAAACTTTTTATGCTACAGAAGTTACTAATTTTGAAAGAGTAAATGATAAAAAAAGACAAGTAGGTGGAATTGACACAATCTTTGAAATTGATGGCAAAAAATACATTGCTGACGAAAAGGCTGCTGTTAGATGGAGAAATTTAACGACATATTCTCTTGAACTTTCTTTTATAAATAAAAAAGGTGAAGTGCAAGATGGATGGTTCATAAGAGATGACCTTCAAAACGACTCTTATGTATTTGTGTGGGTTGATGAAAAAGAAGGAAAAGAATATATCTCTCTTGTTGTGGTGAAAAAAGAAAAAATACTTGAGCATCTTAAAACTCTGGGATGGACGAAAGAATCATTGAGAATGAAAGAATCATTAATAAGAAACGGAATCCCAACATACATGGGAAGGAAAGAAATTGATGGATATAGATTTTCATTCTCTAAGCAACTTGTTGAAAAGCCAATTAATATAATACTTCCAAGAAGTGTATATGAGAATCTTTCAGATAAAATATGGAGTTGTGAACTTAACTAAAAAAGCAGGCTAAGCAGCCTGCTTTTTATGCTTTTACTTTTTCTATTATTTAGATAAATGGTTAAATAATATCAAAAATGGCGGGTAACATAGGCATAATTGAATCAATAATCCAAAAATGCTTTATGCAGTTAAGAATCCTAAATCTAAACCATTCTGCTAGTAAAATTAAATTTGCTTCAAAATAACTCATTTTTATAATGCTTTGCACAAATATACTAAAATTATTTTTAATTTACAATGTGTTTTGATGTTGAGGACATCTGAACTTTAGCCCTATCCCATCCTGTTAGTTCCATTATTTCATTTTCCAATTGCGTCTTCCTTTCACTACGATTAGAATATGAACCCATGAAAAATATTTGCTTTATCTTATCAGCCTTAACAAATTCTTCCATCTTGTTGTAAACTCTTATGGCATCATCAACACACTTACAAATGACCATTTCAAGTTCATCCCTGTCATTCTTTATTACAACTTTATTTTTATACAACATCACCCTGACAACATCATATTTTGTTTCAACGGATGGCTTTACAATATTATCGTATATCCACATGAAATTTTTTCTGTCAGTCTTGTTATTGTAGCCCCATACCCAGAATGATTCTTCTTCGTTGTACTTGAACTTGTCTAAAATAACCCATACGTTACTTGTGGTTTTATGCTCAACTAGCTTACCAAATTCATTTCTTAACATGGCGTTTTCTTTATCCCCATAACGGTTCTTTTCCAGAATAAGATACTCATAAACAACATCACATACTTTATCCCTATGGCTCATCACAGAAGGGATAATTACTTTTTCGCTTTCTTTAAGCAATTCTTCAATCTTTGCATAAGCATCATCTGAACTTGTAAACCTACCTATGTACTTGAATTGTTTAGCATTCCTACAAGCAACAATCTTATAATTAAATGTTGGTCTTGGAGGCTTAGGCTCCATTGCCTTCAACTTTTTTTTCTTCCTTTTATAGTAGTTGATTTTAGGCCCACGCTTTTTTGGTCTACCATGCTTACGTTTCTTTAATAATTTTTCTTGGGCTTTCTTCGCCTTTAATTTATCTTTCTTTTTATCTTCTTTAGCCTTTAGTTTTTCCTTAAGTCGTTGTTTATCAGCCTTTTCCTTTAATTTTTGACGCTTCAACTTTGCTTTTTCACGGGCTTTAATTTTAGATTTCTCCTTCATTTTGGCACGAAGAGCTTTGAGTCTCTTCTGTTCACGAAGTTCTCTATCTTTTTTATATCGTCTCAACTGAAAGATGGTAAGTCCTCTTTCTTGTGCCTCCGCTTCTTCCTGAGCGATTTGCTCTTGCGTTAATAATTTAATCTTTGCCATACATTAATAAATATGCAACATTATTTTGAAAAATAAATATTTTTGCGTATATTAGCAACATATGAATTTTAATAATAAAAATAAAAATATAGTAAAATGATAACCACAAGAAAAACTTTTTACGAAATTACCCAAGAATACAAAATATCTTCCATGGAAGAAGTGCAAAGAAATTATACTTGGGGTAGCCTTGAGGTATTTAACTTTGAAGAAATGATAAAATCAAACAGCCAATCTAATTCTGATTGTTTAAAAGATATTGGTCCTATTTATGCAACAAAACTTAATAACAATGATTCTTATCACTTACAAAATTTCGACAGTATTTCAAGATTAACAAATTGCTCTTTAAATGTTATTGCTGTAAAAAATATTATTGATAGTAGTAGTGATAGTAATAATATTTTTCAAAAAATAAACACTTTTCAACTAAACAGATGCTATCAAAAACTTATAGAAAAAGGAACATTCGTTTTACTTGAAGATGATGATATTATTTTTAGAAAAATTATAAACAATGAGGCGTTAACAGAGCAAGAGCAAAAAACAACTGTGTATAAAGCATACATAACCTGTAAAAATTATTTATCAAGCTATTTTAAAGAAAAACCAGAAATTTTCATTTCAATTGTTAACTATCTTGTTTCAGACCTTAGTTTCATATTTGTTATTTATGAAAGTTCTCCAATAGACGATATAAGAAAAAAATATGGATACATAAATATGCTAAAAAAAGAGCATACTGATTTGCATAAAACAATAACGGCTTTAAAGAATATTGCAAATGATTGTTCTAAAATATTTGATTTCGAGAACAATTATAACAATTACATGTTAGAAACAAAAAAAATCAGAAAAAACGGGCAAAAATTACCTTCTGAATCTGCCGATTCTTGGATGTATAGTTATATTAATAGTAAACTTTTGCAACTTGGAGGGTATGGTAAAAAACAAAAAAGCAACTATAAAGCAGTTGATTTAATTAATAAAAATTTATTACCAAATAAACAGTTGTCAGAATATATCATTGAAAACATATTCTCAGATTATTCAATTTACGAAAAGTCAAAATTACAAACGATTGAATACGATATACCAGCTAATTCATCAAATATAGATTCAAGTGCATGGTTTTTGTTCTTACAATCTGAAATGAACAAAAAGCCAAGAGCACCATTTGTGGCCAGTTATTTTAAATTATTGAGTTATTACAAAATAATTGATAATAAAATTGTAGGTTACAAATATAATACCATTAAAAATGAAATGGTTGATTCGTTTATGAGAGAACTTGGTAAGTTCTTGTTGTATAATAGAACTAAATGTTGTGTTGATACTAGAAACAATCTTAATATGTTACTCAAAACAAGTAAGATTTATTTTGATGATAGCGACCACGATTATGATGGTAAAACATATTCTGAAAAAGAAGAGATAAAAATGAAAAAAGAATTGGCTGAATATGTTGAATCTCTGAAAAAAGAAAACGAAGCAATGTTTGATTCTGATATTTTTAAAACAAACATGTTTTCTTCATTTATTAAGCCTGAAGCAACAACAGAGTTTATGTATTGTGTTTTAAGTGCATACAACAAGTCAATAGAAAAACTTAATGATAATGAAGTTGTTTTTAATACTAATAACTTTTGGATAAATCTATCTCAAGAAATTAGAGATTTTAAAAAATTCTCAGATAAAGACCATATATATTTTAATCATTCTTGCAATAAAGAATTTATAAAAGACGATTTAAAAAATTGTATTGGAAACATGAGACTTTTGAATAAAGTTGATAACAGAGCACAAAATAATCCTGAACAATTAAGAATTATTCCTTTAAACGATTATACATTTAGCCCAAATGTAAGAGGAAAACAGTTTACTTCAGAACATATAATAGAAAACAGAGATTATAGGGTTTCACTAATTAAATCGTTACCTGTGTTTAATTGAAACTATTAAATTGTTTAACTCACCTTCCTAACGGTTGGTGAGTTTATTTTGAATTATAAATAATTTTTCGTATATTTGCTGTGGCTAAATTAGATAGAATGCCATATTTTATAACATATTAAATTTGATTAATTTAATGGGCGAGATAAAAACACCTTTAAGATACCCTGGCGGTAAGACAAGAGCAGCAGAAATGCTAATAAGTTCTGCTCCATATTTTGAAGAATATAGAGAGCCTTTCATTGGAGGAGGCTCTGTGTTTATTAAAATGAAACAAAAAAATCCATCAGCAACATATTGGATTAATGACCTCTATTATGACCTTTTTTGTTTCTGGGATGAGACGAAAAACAATGTCAACGAAGTTATTGAAATAGTAAGAAAATGGAAAAAGGCTTATCCAAATGGAAGAGATTTATATGCTTTTTTGCGTGCTGAGTTATTGAATTTTTCAAAATTAGAAAGGGCTGCTGCTTTTTTTATACTTAATAGAATTACATTTTCTGGTACAAGTCTTAGTGGAGGGTATAGTCAAGGTTCATTCGATGGAAGATTTACCGAAAGTAGTATTCAAAGAGTTATTAATGTCGCCCCATTACTTAAAAATGTTAAAATAACAAATACAGATTACTCTGATTTGCTGCATGCAGATGGAGAAAATGTTTTTATATTTTTAGACCCTCCATACTATACAGCAACAAAATCTGCTCTTTATGGAGATGGTGGCGAATTACATAAAGGTTTTGGCCATGAAAGATTTGCAAATGAAGTAAAATCATGTAACCATAAATGGATGATTACCTATGATGATTGTGATTATATTAGAGAATTATATAAAGATTATAAAATAATTCCTTTTGAACTTATGTATGGCATGAGAAATGTGTCAAAAAACGCAATAATGAAAGGAAATGAAGTTGTAATATTAAATTATTAACCATGCTCTCTATTTTTCTTGTGCCTACACTTCTTCCTGAGCGATTTGCTCTTTCGTTAATAAATATGCCGCAAAGGAACTAAAACATTTTGACTTTTCAAAGAGCCATCCTTATATTTTATTAAAATAAACCATTAAATATTTTAATATGACTTGTATAGAAACAGGGAATAAATCTGAAGCCAGATTTGATAGATGCATGATAGCAACGCTAAAGCATAAAGGAATAGATAATTATAAACTCTACGAATCATCAGAAAAAAGTAATATTGATGAGCATATTGACAGGTTTTTAGAAATAGAATCAAAAAAGTGGTCATTTGATGTTAAATCTCAGAAAAAAATGAATAGAAATGATGAAAATGTAATGTCTGGCAAAACATGGATAGAATTGGTAAATGTCAACGGAGACCCTGGGTGGGCGTATGGAGAAGAAACACATATAGCATTTGAAGTTGAAGATGGGTATCTTATTGTGAAAAGAAGAAAATTGGCTAAACTAATTGAAGAAAAATGTAAAGATACCACGATTTATCGTAATAAACCTAATGAAAATTACAAATACTACCAAAGATATGGTAGAAAAGATAAGATAATAACAGTACCAATGAAGGATATTGAGCAAATAACAGAAGCCAAAATAAAAGAATTCTACGAATAGTTTAAAAAAATCCGAAAATATTTGTTTTTCTAAAGTTTAGTTTGTATATTTGCATCAGATTTAAAAATCAATGAAGATGTTGGATATCAGCTTGAACAAAATATCCTCCACGCTGTTAGGATGTAGCAGCAAATAATAACAACAACCTGAGATAGTGGTTGGTTAAATAAAACATTTCATATGAAGCAAAAAAAAATTTAATGGTCTGCCTAACGGGACCACAAAGTTGCTAATCAGTCAACTAAAGAAAGCCGCTAGGAACAAGATGTATGCATTAACAGAATCAATTGATGATGCTATTGATGCTGTAAACAATTCATCAGCCTCAAAAATTGAAATTACTTATGACAAAAGTTCTATGGAACTTACAGTAAGTGATATGGGATTTGGTGGTGCTGGCATGGATGAATCTGTATGTTATCAGATTATTTCTGATTTCTATTCTCACAATTTTAGTACGATGGATGGTATAGGTAAATTTGGGCTTGGGCGCTTCTATCCTTTTGGAATACTAGGTTCACATCCAAACATGCGTTTTATAACTTCAACTGGCGATGGTGTTATGCGAGAAGTTTCTTGTGTTGTACCTGATATTAACAAAGAAGTTTGGGAAAGAAATGTTAATGAATATCCTTGCGAAAAGGGTATTGCTAACAGAGGTACTAAAGTTAAATTCTCTCACGTTGAACTTTCTGATGAAGAAATTGAAGAAATGAAGGATTATTACTCTATTCATTATGCTCTAACTAAGTGTAAAATCATATTCAACGGAGAAGAACTTGAAAAGTTTAACCCTTGTTACATTGAAAAGTTACCAGGAGGTATTTATGCGCCTGACGGTATCTATTCAATTGATGGTTTTGTCTTTAAAGTTGAAACCCATGAGTTTAAATATCAGGAATCTGTTGTTAAGTTTAAACTTTTTGCTTTACACATAACGCAAAGGGCTTTTGATGAAGGGTTTACCAACAAAAAAGACTCTACAAGTGCTATTAACGGAGGATTTTACGGTTGCCTTGGTTCTAATATTCTCAACAAAGGAAACAATGCAAAGGAGTTCTTTGACCTTATTTTCACAAGAGGTGGAAGTGGCGTTACAAGACTTTTCATGAAGGTCATTCAAGATGATGATAATATTTTACTTTTGAATGATGTTAAGGCGCTTGGATATGCACCATTTTATGCAAGGCGTTTCGAACTTGACAAGTTCAAAAATAATAACGGTGAAAAACTTTTTGACCATGTTGCATCAGTTCTTAAACACTGTAGAAAACTTTACGATAGGGTGGGACAAGATAAGCATAAAGGCTACACCGATGAGGAAATTTATAAAATTGCAGTCGAAACTTACAATCTTGGAAAAAATCGTGTTAATCAGTCAAAAACTCTTAAATCTGTTAAAGGGGCATCAAAAGATGCACATGTTCAATATATTGAACAAATGTACGATTATGTCACTCCTTCTGAGCAAAACAATGGCATAATAAAGGTATCAATACCAAAAAACAAAGTTAATGTGCTTGATTTGGAGGTTAATACGCAGATTTTACCATTCGATTGGGGGTCTTTAACCAAAGAAGATATCCTTATTGCTATGGCAAAATTTATCATCGAAGAGAAAAAAGATTCCATTCTGTTTTCTGAATTTAATAACAACATTCTTAAATGTATAAAGCATTATGATAAATAATGATATTAAAATAGAAAAAGAAGGTAATTTTGAGGATTTTCAAAATTATGGACTTTACATACTTCGTTTCAAGACCAAAATATATATTGGTTGCGCATATGATGAAACAATTGCTCAAAGAATCAAAGAGCATGTGCTACATAGCGTAAACGGAACAACCCCAAAAGATAAACAATTAAGGGATGAAGGTGGATGTAAAGCAGAGGTTCTTTACATATTGCCTAAACCAAGATGCTCAGTTTCTAAAAGAAAGAAATTGATAAAACAATTGGAGAGTTATCTTATTTACAAATGCGGGCACTCAATATTAGAACAACTTTTTGATATTGATGTTGTTGATGAAACTCTATTGGCATACAAAGAAATTATTTCGGAATACATGCTTAATTCTCAATATTAATTAAATGGGGCTCAAACAAGCCCCATTTATTTTTTTATATTTCCATTTGCCATTTCAACATATTCTTCAGATATTTCAAATCCAATATAATCACATCCATTTTTAATGGCTGATTTAGCCACTGTCCCACTTCCCATAAACGGGTCTAATACCACTATTCTTTCACCTTGTGCTACAGAAGGTATAATATTGTCAGGTAACACTATTGGAAATGGAGCAGGGTGTTCGGTATTTTTATCAGCAGGAAATCTCCATACTTCTGTTTGAAACAGTGCATTTCCGTCTCTTTTAAATCTTGGGTTCTTATCTGTTTTTGACAACCAAAATATTAGTTCTGTTGTAGGAACATATCTACATGGGTCTGGGTTAGGAGACGATGTTCTATCCCATGTAATAATTTGCCTGCAATTAAATTTTGATTGGTTAATCCATTCCAATGGGTGAGATATTTTGTTTTTCTTAACTCTTACCTTATGATTATAAAATGTTGACCCATCATCTTTTAATACTCTGAAACACTCGTTAAGAATTTCAATTTGCCATTTTTCATACTCTATTTCATTCATGCAATCAACATTTACATCGCCACTATAATCTATGGTTTTATTCCAAATATCATTCTTTGTTCTTTTTACTTTACCATTAAACCCAGCCTTATTATAAGGCGGAGAAGTGATTATCAAGTCTATGGATTTATCGTCAAGTTGCTTTAGCCCATCAAGAACATCACAGCAATATATTTTATTTAGTTCTAACATATATAATATTTTATTAATAAATATAATAGAATATGCTTTTGAATATCAATGTTTTTTGTTATTTTCTGATACATAATCAACACTGTGCCCAAATTTCTTCTTCTTGTCATTTTTTGACCTGTCTCTTCTAATTTTAATAGGGGTGGGTCTTAGTTTTTTTTGAAAAATTCTAATGCTGCTTTTAGTGCTGTGTCCAACCACCTACAAATATAGTAAAATTAACCTACTTGAACAATCTGTCAAATTTTATATCTGGACTATTTGGGTCAAGTTTATCAACTAACTCCTTAGGGGCAACATCAGTAAACACGGTTACTGGCTTTATATAATCGTCACACTGTCTGAAACTTTTAGCAAAACAGTTTGTTATAACTTTACTATTAATCGTTTTGCTATCGAAAATATGACCATTATTTAATAATAACATCGGGGCACACTCTACATGTAAGTCAGAAAATGGTATAGGCTTATGCGCCCACATGTTCGGTTCATCAACACGCATTTCGTACTTCTCGTAGTTTTCTGGGGTTATGTCAATTGAAAACATAAGGGAATAGTTTTCGTAAAAAGGTTTACCTACGAAAAACCATATCACATTACCATTCTCACCGTTGTCATATGGCACGAGACCTTTGTGGTAAATACTACGAGCCGCTTCTATTGCATCAGCAGCGTACCTACCGCCAACAACGTGGTAAGCCCTCTTCCCGATAAAAGATGGTATGCGGTTATGCTCTTTCCAATAGTCAAACTGACTTTCTGTTATGATAATTTTGTGTGACATTACATAATATAAATATTAGAAGGAATATAATTTTCAATTTTTTTCCTGTAATTTTTTGACCTCTCATTTCTATAAGGGGTCTGAGAATTTTTGAAAATTTTCTGGAAAAATTTTTTAGGGCTTTCATTTATAAAACAAAAAAAGCAAAATTGAAAATTGTTTTTTTAACAGTGTGAACAAAATTTGAAAATTTTCTGGAAAAATTTTTTCGGCTTGCCTTTTTGAAGCAAGAAGGGGTGGGCATAGGAAAACATCATTTTTTTTCGGAATGAAATTGGATAAAAATCGTAGAAATATGCTAAGTCGTAGAAAAGTCAATTTTTTGGGAAAATTTCTAACACCAGATTGTGGGCTGTAATATGATAAGCCCCGCCCGTCCCCCGCGAGGAGGGCGTTCACGCCCCCTACCCCCACCCCTATATACCCCAT
>ULMG01034775.1_pt1 | contig 26163 bp, 23 predicted proteins | sample 1951601 | NCBI WGS metagenome assembly ULMG01 (sample SAMEA4835545, study PRJEB28245) | human gut metagenome | biome: gut microbiome; material: fecal sample | place: Denmark | collected 2008
TGCGGCGTGTCCTGCTGACACTCTCATAGCTCGGCAAACCGAGATATTTATGCTGTGTCATTATCTCCGCAAGGGGCATCGCCCCCGCATCTTTTAAGCAGGCATTACAAAGGGCAAGGTACAACACCATATCGTCGTTTCTGGCGTCTTTATCCTTTTCCAGAATAGCTTTGACTTTCTTTTCAATGGTTTTTAAATTTCGCATATCTTCCTCCAGAAATGGAAAGAGGGCGGCACGTCGTCGCAAACTTCATATCACTCGCTTCGCCACAAGCAGCAAAGCTCGTTCATTCCGTTGCTCCTCCTTTCCCCACGAAGTCCATATGACTTCGTGGGGTTCCCCGACATAAATCGCCCTCTGTTCCCAAGACTTCATGGGTTACTTATTCTTTTTATTGCGGATATTCAGCCAGAGTGCCGCACCGCCGATAAACACGACAAGCACAATGGCGATAATTGTTTTCACATCCATCCTTTAGTCCTCCTTTTTCTTTTTTCTGCCCTTATAGGCAGCCACGCCGAGAATACCTGCACCAATCGCACACGCTGCCGCAAGTCCTCCCCAGAAGTCAGGGTTGAAGTCGTCGCCTGTTTTCGGGGTGTCACGCAGCTCATTGTGCATGGTTACGGTCACGCTTTCTCCCGTCCTGACCGTTACTTTCTGGTCGGCAGGCAGGACATATCCTGAGGACGCCTTATCGCTGACCTCCGATACGGTATATTCCCCGATACGCAATCCCTCAATAAAGATTTCTCCGTTTTTATCGGTGGTAAAGGTCTGGTCGTAGCCATTGTTTCCAATGACACGGAAAGAGAAGCCCTCCACCTTACCGTCAGAGGAAGTCTTAACGATTTTAAGGCTGCCTTTCTGCACTTCGTTCAAGAAGCCTTTGCCCACTTCATTTTCCACCACACAGGTCTTGCCGTTTTCCTCAATGGATACGGGATAAACATTCCCGTCTAAAACAAATCCTTCTGGGGCTTTCTTTTCACGGACAAAATATTTCCCGTAACGAAGCTCTTTCATCTGATAGATACCACCGTCAAGCTCGGTCATTTCGCCAAGCAGCTCATCCTCCTTATCAAACTCGCCGTTCCCGTTGGTATCGGCAAATACTTCAAAGACAGCTCCTGAGAGCTTATTGTCTGGATAATCCTTATCCGCCTTAGTCAGCTCGATATTTCCCTTAATGAAGTAGTTGACAAGCTCGATTTCCACAACTTCCTCTGCCCTGCCGATAGTTACAGGGATTTCTTCTTTGGAGAGTACAAAACCTTTCGGGCTTTCAATCTCACGGATAACCCAAGTTCCATACGGCACTTTGGCAAAAGAAAAACTACCGTCATCTTTCGATGTGGTAGTCTGGATAGCATTTTCCTTTGTAAATTCCTCTGTCCCTGTTTTAAAGATACCGATGACTGCGCCGCCTAATGCCTTGCCGTCCTCATCAGATTTCTTACCGCTGACAGAACCGTAGATGATTTTATTTTTAATCGCTTCGCCGTCATTCGCTGTGATGTGGACAGTTGCGGTATCCTGTCCTGCATATTCAAAAATTACGGGATATTTCTGGTTGCTGACGATATATGCCGAGTTCGTAGCGACTTCCCTGACATAATAGCTGCCAAACGGTAAATCGGCTGCCGCTTTGCCATAGCCATTCTCGTCAAGAGAGAGAATCTCAATCAGACCGTCGGCAGGGAGTACCGTACCGTCTGCGGCAGTCAAATCCTCTGCGGCATACAAGCCAAAGGTTACATCAAAGATTTCCCCATTGTTGCCGATACCGTACTCTTTATCCACACCAAGGCTCTTTTTCAGGTCAATTTCCACATGCTGTCTTTCATTGTAAAAGCTTGTTGCGGTTTCGGTCACAGACACCTCCTGACCTGCATACACAAGCTCGACAGCGTGGGATTCCCCATTCAGCACCATTCCAGACGGCGCTTTGATTTCCCTGACCTCATATTTCCCCAGATACAGCTCTTTGGATTTTGCCGTACCGTCCGCACCTGTGGTAACGGTATCTACGACCTCGCCTTTTTCGGCTCTCAGTGTACCATCCAGAGTGTAAATATCCTCGGCTGCGGTAATTTCATAAACCGCACCCTCAAGACCGCTGACATCATAAACAGGCTGATACAGACCGTTGTTCTCAGATACGGAGCTGAACACCTCCCCAGACTTGGAAACGGTAATCGTACCTTTCTGCGCCATATTCTCACGCACGACCTCAATCAAGGTAATTCCGCTTTCTTCCTCGGAGTTTTCCTGCGCCACATCAAAATAGACAGGCTTGGAATCTAACACATAACCATAAGGGGCTTGCACCTCAACAAGAGAATAACCCTTGCCGTATTCCAACGCCTGCGGTGTGATAAGTTCGCCGTCCGCCGTAGTGTAGAAAGTATCAATCGTCGTCACTTCTGGATAAGTGTAGGTCATTGTTACAAGTTCGCCGTTCGGGTCATAAATCTGGAATCCTGCACCTGCATACGGAATGGTCTTACCCGTTTCCGCATCTTTTTTCACGATTTTGATATAGCTCTCAAAATTAGCGTTATTGATAAGATAGCGGTAGGTCTGACCATCCTTGTTGATGAATACATCAAAAGGCTTCATCAGTTCACGCCCCTCCCATCCAGAAGTCTGCTTCACGGTATAAATGCCGTAAGGCATATCCTTTGTCTGTGCAAAGCCGTCTTCGTCACAGGTCAGCATATCCCTCTCCGTTTCTTTTGCGTTTTCATAGCTGCCTGCAGATTTTAGGAATACCTCAAATACTGCGCCTTCTTCGGGTGTTTCAATCTGGGTGTCTCCATTATCGGTATGCTTGATGATGGCGATATTTCCCTTGATGACCTGCTCGTTTACATCATTTTTTGTAGAATTGTATTCCACTGTATAAAGTTCTGGCTCCGCCCCTACATAGTGGATGGTTTCATCAAGCAGATAGCCCTCGGACGGACTGATTTCACGGATGCTCCAGTCATCGCCGCAAACATAATACTTGGTCGTAAACTGACCATTCTCGTCTGTGGTATAGGTGTCAATGAGTTCTTCCCCTTTGTAAATGCCGTAAACCGCACCTGCAAGGGAAGCGTCGCCCTGTGCCGTTCCTGTTTCTGCATCGGATTTCGTTACGGTCACATTGAATTTCTTTAAGATATTGGAAAAGCTGCGGTTTGTGACCTTGTTCCATTCAATCGGGGCGGTCTGGCTTTCGGGAACGACATAGCGGTCTGCCGTATCCACCTCCTCAAGCACATACGGGGTGTTGCCGCTGATAAGGACATTTTCAAACCTTGCCACGCCTTTTTCGTCCGTTACAGCATACTCGTCAACAGGCAAACCACTGAGAGAAGTTCCGTAAAGGTGGAATTTCACACCCTCCACCAGATTATCCTCGGAAGTCTTAACCACCTCCAGACTGCCACGTTTTAAAGTATTATTGAAATTGACCGTCGTCGTCTTTCCCCCGATGAGCGTGACCGTCTGGGTCTGCTGCGGCTCATAGCGGTCAATGGACTGCTCTGTAATCGTGTAGGTCGCAGGGAATAAGCCCTCCACGGTAATGTTGCCGTTTTCATCAGTCTTTACGGTCTTGTCAAAGCCATCGCCCTTGATGTGGAAGGAAATCCCCGCCACAACACCGTCCTCGGAAGTCTTTTTCAGGGCAATCGTACCTGTGGGCGTTTCCACATTGATATATGCCTTTACGCTGTCAGCGTTCTCCACACCCGTTACCACATCCTGTAAATTCGGGTCGCCGTAAGCAATTATCTTTGCGCTGCTGCTGACTGTCGGCACATTGTTCCTCGTTGCCGTGATACGGACAGAACCGTTAACCGCCTTTGCAGAACTGATGGTCAGCTTATTCCCATTTTTTGAAACGGATACGTTGGCGTCGGAGCTTGTAAAGGAATATTCGGAAAGAACATTATTTTTATCCGTAAGCGTCATACTGTATTTCCCGTCCTTATAAACAAGCTCCTTTGTAATATCGCCCGCACCGCCTGACATAAAGCTCGGTATGGTATTGTGCTTACTTATCAAAGAAACAATCTGGTTATAAACCTCCACTGAGCCGCTGTTGGGATAATTTGAACCAAAATTGACATTGTAAATCTTCTTGCTTGTCTGCCTGTAAGAGCCTGTGGCTTCCCTGCATCCCGTAACAAACTCCCACACAAGCGTCTGAGTGGCAACCCATTTTTCATCATCGCTTCCAGACAGGTTACCTCTGTTACCCTGATACCCATAGAGCAGGGCAAGCCCTACCGCCTTTTTCTGGTTAGCGGAAAGGGCGTTCCATGTTTCCGATGAATTTTTCTTCAGCGTATTTCCTGTCTTTAAAGGAACCCCTGGCTGAATACAAAACGCAGTATCGCCGTCCACATACATACGGTAGTGGTACTTTCCTGCGCCGCCTGCGGTATATCCGTTGAATACATCACTGGAATTGTATCGTATGGCATTCCCGTTCCTGTCATAAGTGTGGGTAAAGCTGATTGTGCCGATGTCGCCTGCGGCAAATGCCGTTGTTGCGGGCATGACCGAAAATGCCGTCACCGCAGCCATCAATAGAGCCGCAGCCTTTTTAAATAATTTAGGGATTTTCATAAATACCTCCTGTAATCTAAATAACTCTTGCCTGACTGACCGAAAAAAGCCGCCCACTATCGGCAGCTTATAATGTTTCTTTTTTCGGATAGTTACTGGCAGTAATCAGGGGGTGAGGTGTGGAGAGGGGGAGCAAAAAAATGTGGCTATCCCCCAATGGACAGACCTCGCCCTTAATGTGTGGCTTACCGTTCGTGAGCTTTATTCCGCTGTAAATGGCGGTTGTAAAACTCTAACGCCTTTACCACAAAATCTGTTTCCCTGCCTCTGGGAACAGACTTTGGTATGAGCTTGGTTATCCGTTCATCACGGAAAGCGGGCTTTTCCTTCTGGTTTGGCTTTTCCTCCTCCATAATGCTCTGGATAACCTCGTCTGTGAGTTTTCCGTCTTGGTTAAACTTTTTCATCTTAATCGCCTGCGCCAGTGACGGAGTAGCGTCATTGTACTGCATGGCTTCAAGCAGGGTGTATTGCTGTTCTTCGGATAGATAGGAAATTTCCACCGCAGGGCGGAAAGCAATCTGCCTGTCATCTACCATTTGCAGGATTTCGGGTACAAGTTCGGTCAGACGGATATAGCGACGGATTTGGTCTTTACTTTCTCCAACAAGTTCGCCTAATTCAGTATCAGACCGTCCTTTTGATAAATTAGTCGCCAATGGCGACGCATTTTCTTTCGGGGGTCTGCCTGCTTGTCGCTTCATCGCTTCAAGCCGCATTTTGTAGGCAAAGGCTTTTTCACTCGGCAGAATGACTGACCTCTGCAAGTTGCTCTCCACCATGACAATAATCGCTTCGTCACGGGTCAGCTCCTTGACCTCGCATTTCAGCGTTTCCAATCCTGCAAGCTCACAAGCCTTCTTTCTCCTGTGACCGCTGATAAGCTCATACCGCCCGTCCTCTTTGAAACGAACAGTAGCAGGCGTCATTACGCCGTTTCGCTTAATGCTATCGACAAGCTGCTCCATATCCCCGTCCATGAGAACCTTGAATGGATGGTCTGGAAACTCGTCAATTTCAGACAGGGGAATATCCCGTATCTTACTTAGCTTTGCTTCTTCACGGCTTTCGTCCGTCTGGAACAGGTCATCGTAAGCGGTCAGCTCGATTTTGTTTCCTCTGCTTCTCGCCAAGCTCTGCCACCTCCTTTCCAAACTGCTCATAAGCAGCGGCGACCTTGCCGCTTTTGTCATAGGCAAAAATGCTCTTACCCTCTGCGGTGGCTTCCACCGCACGGATAGAAAATGGTATCTGCGTATCAAATATCCTGATATTGCGACCATAGGCATTTTTCACGGTTGAGATTACCGTCTGCGTAATTTTTGTACGGGGCATTACCATCGTCATCAGAATACCGTCAATCCGCAGATTAGGGTTGATTTGCCGCTTTACCTTTGATACAGAGCGCAGCAACTGCTCCAGACCTTTAATGGAAAAGTAGTGCGGCTGATTCGGGATAATCACGCTGTCTGCCGCCGCCAATCCGTTAATCGTCAGCATACCGAGCGCAGGCATACAATCAATCAGAACATAGTCGTAATTCTTTTTGATTTTACTGATACAGGCTTTCAAAACACTCTCCCGATTTCTTGTATCAATCAAAGTCGTTTCTACACCTGCTAATTCCACGCAAGAGGGAAGTAAATCAACACCCTCATCGGTATGCAGGATACTGCTTGGAACATCCGCAGATTTTCCCTCTATGATGTCGTACATCACATCGGAAAGGGTGTTCGGCAGGCTGTCGGGTTTTGTATATCCCAACGCCATTGTGAGATTTGCCTGTGCATCGGCATCGACAAGCAATACCGTCTTACCTTGTTTTATCAAGCTAATCCCCAGATTGACCGCTGTTGTAGTCTTGCCGACGCCGCCTTTCTGGTTCGTCAGAGCAATCACTTTGCAATTTGACATAGTAGCGTCCTCCTTTCTCATAAATTTAGCCACCTTGTCAGAGTGGCTATGTAACGTCCTTTAAAACGTAAAAAACCGACTGGCTGTGATACCAATCGGCTATGTAAAATTTTCTTTATTCAGTTGTCCTTTTGTAAAGCAGGCAGCTCCCATATCTCATCCATATCCCATTTATCAGGAAATAATACCGCCATAATACGGAAAGCATCATACAGTCCTGCGATATATGCGTAGGCGGCATACTCTGTATTCTGCTTATCCCTGCATGAAAGCAGACAGTCGCAGACCTTTCTTTGTCTATCTGTTAAATCCAGTTGGAGATATTTCGTTTCTGCAATCCCTTCCTTTTCAATATCCGCCTGATAATCTTTATCTGCTTCAAGCAGTTCATAGATAGTTTTTTCCCTTATTCTATCTATGCTTATCTTAAACAGTTCTTTTAATTCCGTACCGTCCATTATCCTCTCCCTCAATTACACTGTACTTTCAGCTTTTTTATCGGTGCGCTCATAACTTTGATAATCAGCTCATCCACACAATCCGCATATCTGCCTTGCTGTATAAGCTGATTTTTTAATTCAACAAGGCTATGCAGCAACAGACTTCTTTCTTGGCTATCCAGATATAAATGGGTTTTCTTCTCTCTCATATTCAGCACCATCCTTTCTTGGCTTCATTATATATAAGGTAGGAAAATAGCTCAAAGGTACAAAAGGGGCAAAAAAATAAGCGTACCACTATTTCTAATGATACGCCTATCCGCTATTCATTTTCTAATGGCTGTCGTCTGCATTACATTGGCAGGGTGGACGCTACATAGATAAGTGAAGTCCAAAAAACCTTTAATTTCCGTTTGTGTTCCCACACCCGATATCTACCACCACAGAAACGTCAAAGTAATTTTTCAGGCTCTTATTTCGCATTTTTTTACCCTCAGACATAAACACAAAATGCTTCGCAAAGTGCCTAAAATTAAGGATTTCTACGAGTTTTTCCTTTGTAGCAACACAATAGTCTCCACATGCCCGGTATTCACAAACTGATCCACTGCACATGCCTTTTTCACATAATATCCATGCTCCTGCAAAGTCATAAGATCTCTTGCGAGGGAGGTTGGCTTGCAGCTGATATAGACGATCTCGTCTACACCGTAGTTGATGATCTTAAGGAGAGCCTTTGGATTGATGCCATCTCTCGGTGGGTCGAGGATAATGAGATCTGGTTTTTCCTCGATGGTGTCGATGACCTTTAGAACATCGCCTGCGATGAATTCGCAGTTATCAAGTCCGTTGCTCTTTGCATTTTCTCTTGCAGCTTCGACTGCTTCTTCTACGATCTCTACGCCGATAACCTTGGAGGCAACCGGTGATAACATCTGGGCGATCGTTCCGGTTCCGCTGTATAAGTCGAAGATCAGCTTGTCCTTGGTATCTCCGGCATATTCACGGGCTTTGCTGTACAGTCGTTCCGCGCTCTTTGTATTTGTCTGGAAAAATGAAAATGGTGAGATCTGGAAATGCAGTCCCAGCACCTCTTCCTCGATATAATCTCTTCCGTATAACAGCGTTACCTTCTCCGGCACAACAGCATCCGCCAGAGAATCATTTGCCGTATGGAGAATACCAACGATCGTTCCGTCAAGCGGAAGTGCCAGAAGCCCTTCTACATATGCATTCAGATCCAGATTCTCTAATCCGTCCGTGCTGGTTACAAGATTTATCAGAAGTCCGCCATTTGTCTTGGACTGGCGAAGCACCAGATGACGAAGCAGTCCTACATGCTGCATTTTCTTATGATAAGACAGTCCATGCGCCCTTGCGAATTCCATCGTATAAGAAACGATCCTGTTATAATCTTCGCTTACGATCACGCAGTTGCAGACAGGAACGATGTCGTACATGCTGTTCTTCTTATGAAGTCCTAGTACCAGAGGACCATCCTTATATTCGTCGCCAAATGAATACTCCATCTTATTCCGGTATGCAGTTGTAACAGGCGAGCCGATGATGCCCTCCCAATCATATGGATGTGCCTCTGAATCGATCACACCGTCTAACAGCTTCTTCACCTGTCCTGCCTTTAATTCCAACTGATGCTCATAGCTCATGGTCTGGTATGCACAGCCGCCGCAAATGCCAAACTGTGGACATGGTGGTACTGCATCTTCGATCTCGGAGCGTTCCAGCACATCCAACAGACGTGCCTCTGCCTTATCCTTCCGTACCTTGGATACCATACAGGACACCTTTTGTCCGGGCAGTGCTCCCTTCACGATCACCTTTTTGCCATCCAGTTCAAAGCTTCCCTTATTTGGGAAATCATAGTCTTTTATAACACCTTCTATAATCTCTCGTTTCTTCACAGCCGACCTCTTTCTTGTCTCTAATAATCTCTACTCTTCCCGGTCGCCCCACATATCTTCAAATATGCTGCGCATCCGACGTTTCGGTTTCAGTTCATTTTCCGCAAAAAATGGTGTTCCATGCTGGTCAAATTCCAGCAGCATGTATTTGCCATTCATGCCATCACGCGGATATGCCAGACTGCCCGGATTTACGATATAAGCACCACCATATCGTTCCAGATTCTGGACATGCGTGTGTCCATACATCACAATATCGTAACCATCATATTTAATCAACTCCTGTAAGCGGTCCGTTCCATAATGGACGCTGTACCGGTGTCCGTGCGTGATAAATACCTTATACCGGCCGATCATGAATTCTTCCTGCATCGGAAGATCGGAATCCCAGTCGTTATTCCCGGCGACCATGTGGATCGGGCAGGTTACATTGTCATAAATATATTCTTCATCTCCGCAGACATCCCCCAGATGGATAAACATATCGATGTCACCCACTGTATCTAAGACATCCCGAATCGTATTGGTTCTTCCATGTGTATCACTAATTATCAGTATTCTCATTTATAACTTCCTTTATCAAACGAAGTGCGTTTCCTCTATGGCTGATCGTATTCTTTTCTTCCGGTGACAGCTCTGCTGTGGACTTGCCATACTCCGGCAGGAAGAAGATAGGATCATATCCAAATCCATTCTCACCGCGTTCTTCATATCCAATGATTCCTTCGATCGTGCCACGTCTGGTAATGGTCTTTCCATCCGGGAATGCAGCCGCGATCGCACATACGAATCTTGCAGTACGCTTCTCATCCGGAACACCGGCAAGCTTGTCAATGATTGCTTTATTCTTGATCCGGTATGAGGTGTCTTCTCCCATAAATCTTGCAGAGTAGATTCCAGGTGCTTTATCGAGATAGTCTACCTCCAGACCGGAATCGTCCGCAAGCACCAGACAATTTGTCATCTTACGGATTGCCTCTGCCTTGATAATGGCATTTTCTTCAAATGTTTTTCCATCTTCTACGATGTCAGCCTGAATTCCGGCCTCCTTCATCGACAGGATCTCATATCCACAATCCGCAAGGATCATGCGGATCTCTTTCATCTTATTCTCATTACCCGTAGCAAAAATCAATTTCTTCATCTTGTCTTCTCCTTTTCTTTCTGTACTCCACCTGCCATATCTGACAAGGCACAGCAGATGATACTGTTATGCAGCAAGCCTGTCCGAATGTCGGTCCTTAGTAAGCTGCCTTATGCAGCGAACTTAGTACCGCTACATGAGGATAGAGTGAGAACGCCTTGCGAAATAACATGTATCTCTGCTATACCTTGTCAGATATCGCCGTATGTTCTCAATCCCCCACATCCGTGAAGGCTTTCAAACAGACATTACAATCATTCTCCTGCTCTGCACTCGACCACTTCGTGCCATACAGGCTGATATAGCCCTCGCCATCCGTGATATCGAAGTTCGCCGTTTTCTCATCATTATTATATTCGATTGCGATTGGCATCGTGGAATCCTGTGTGTTCACATGCACAACCACCGCAAATTTCCGATCATCCGGAAGCGGTACTGCCTTATTTAGATTGATCGTATAATAACCCTCGTACTGCATTTCACCGGATGCCACCTTTGTCCGCTGCTGCAAGTCGGATACATCGGTAAAATCCGTCACAACATACACATCATATGTCGTTTTCGGACCTGTCGCATAGAAAGAAACCGCCTTCAATGTCTCGTTCTTTCCAGCCGTATAGACATTTGCAAAATAAGCCTCCGGCTTGTCGTCAAATCCCATCGTTCCGACCTCGCCCATCAGATCTGACTGATAGATCTTGTCGTAGTTGTCACTATTTCCAAGCTTCGTATATACTACGCTGTTCATACCGATATTGGTATCATAATAAGAGATATAAAAAAATCCCTCGTCACCAAAATCCTGCCCCCAGCTATTCTTGCAGATAAATGCGCCGTCTCCCGCCGGTTCTGTATTAAAATATTCCTTCGGATAGTTGTCATCCCAGCCAACGATCACCACGTCATGATTCGGTGTCTGATCTCCATTATAATAATAGGAACTGCGGTTTCTGTTATAATAATAAGAACTACTCGTCGCATTCTTCATATCACAGTAAATAACCGTTTCCACGCCACCATATTTGTATACGGATGATTTGATCGCCTCGTAATTCTTGTCCTTCAGGATGATGGCTTCTTCCAGATGCTTTACCGCCGACAATCCATTTACCGTCTGATTATCTCCGTACGGATCATCCTCCTCAAGTACCGGTCCCTGCCATGCCGCAAGATAGGCTATACTCATATAATATTCGCCACCGTCAAACGGGCTGACATTAAAGCTGTTATTCAGTGCCATATGGTCAACAGAAAATACCGGATTTTCCGCCGGACGGATCGTACTTTCCAGTGCCGCAAGTGATGCAAATGCCCAACAGGTTCCATAGATACCCTGATCTCTGACAGGAGATACACGATCATGCTCTCTCATGTCATATGCAGCCGGAAGCTTTTCTTCCTCGGCAATCTTTTTTAACACCACGGCATTTGTCTCCAGATTGATATTACAACTGTAGTTTAATGCCTCGCAGATCTCATTCACCGGCACATAGATGATATCATCCTTTTTCTCTGGCTTGTCGATTGCCTGTATTGCATTTCCATTGATATTTACCACATCCGAATCACCATAGACCTTTACCAGACTGTCTCCTTTGGAAAATGTGATCGTCCCATTTTCATATGCATTCACAAGGCAATCCAGTTTATCGGTAAATGTCGCGATAGGGAGCATCAGCTGCAAATGGTTACTGAAATACGGCTGATACTCCGCTTCTGTGATCCTGCTGTCATTTATATATAATATAATGCCCTTTCCATTTGCATTCGTTACAATCTCTTTCAACATAGTTTCTGCGGCAGCACCCGCTTCTTCCGTCTTCTCAATGCTTACATCCGGATGTCTCAGAAAACCCAGATACAGAAATACCCCCAGAATAACAACCGCTGCCACGATCAAATACTTTTTCAACTCTGTCTCACTTTCTTTTTGGCGGCTTCGGTCCCATGAATTGATAGAAATATGATTTGATCATACCATTGTAGATCTTACGATTCTTATCCGCCTTTCTTCCTATATATTTCTCCGCCTCACTGTATGACGTGATCAGGAACATCGACCAGTCATCCAGTCGTCTGAAGCTTTCCCCGATCGTCTTATATAATTCAGGAAGATCCTCCCGATCCTCGAGACGTTCACCATATGGCGGATTCGTGATGATAAAGCCATATTTTTTCGGATGCCTGAGATCCTTTACATCTCTCTGTTGGAAATGGATATGTTCATCCACTCCCGCTGCCCTCGCATTCTCCATCGCACACTTTACCATCTCATTATCCAGATCATATCCCTGAATATTCATCTTCACATCATGGTCGATCATATCATTTGCTTCATCGATCGCATTGTACCACATCTTCTTGTCGCCGACCTTCGCCCACTCTGAAGCCAAAAAGTCTCTGTCAATTCCCGGTGCGATCCTTGCTCCGATCATAGCTGCCTCGATTGGAAATGTTCCGCTTCCACAGAATGGGTCAACCAGTACACGATCCTTATTCCATGGTGTAAGCATGATCAGTGCCGACGCCAGAGTTTCCGATATCGGTGCTTTGCCAACCAGTTTCCTATAGCCACGCTTATGAAGGGATATTCCTGATGTATCAAGTCCTATCGTAACAATATCCTTAAATATAAATACACGAACCGGATATTCTGCTCCATCTTCCGTGAACCATGATACATGGTAGGTCTGTTTCAAACGTTCTACCATAGCTTTCTTCACGATGGACTGGATATCAGATGGGCTGAACAGTGCGCTCTTATTTGATGTAGCCTTGGATACCCAGAATTTTGCATCACGGGTCAGATACCGCTCCCATGGAATACTCTTGGTTCCTTCAAATAATTCATCAAATGTTACAGCCTTAAAGCTTCCGCACTTGATCATGATACGTTCAGCTGTACGAATAAACATATTTGCTCTTGCAACCGCATCTTCTTCTCCTGCAAATGTTATTCTTCCGTCTTCTACCTGAACGATCTCATATCCAAGATCCAGGATTTCTTTTTTCAATACTGACTCCAATCCAAAATGACATGGAGCGATCAATTCGATTCTGCTCATATGCTTCCTTTCAATCACAAGTGCCAGATTCAGACATTTCTGTCCAAATCCAGCACTATTATTTTCTGTCTGTTAATTTTCTTTCTTATTTTCTGCGCTTTCTTATAATAACCACGCATGCCATTCCAAACGAAATGAGCATACCTGCAACTGCTGCCTTCATTGCAAATGCATCACCGGTTTTTACACCGGTTTTCTTCTGATCATTTTTGCCTTTATCACCGGTTGCTTCTGTCTCATCCTCATGAAGAACCTCTGTTGTCTCATCCTCGGTATCCACATCTTCCGTTTCTTCCTCATCCGTCGCATCTTCTGTCGTGGTATCTTCACTGGAAGCTGTTTCTGTTGTAGTATTCTCCGTTGTAACACTTTCTGTAGTAGCACTCTCTGTTGTAGCACTCTCTGTTGTAGATGCTTCTGTTGTATTAGAAGCTGCCAGACCGACTGTTACCTTTGCGGACGGTGATGCATAATAGTTTGCGGACTCTTTATATCTTACAAAATAATCGCCTGCTGCAAGACCATTTACAACTGTTCCTGTTACAGCCGTCTATGTAGTCTGGTCTGTAGAATATTCCATTGTCGCTGCGGCATTCGCAACAGATCCGTCTTTCTTTCCTGTTGCACTTTCATTAACTGCTGTCAGCCCTGTCGGTGCTGCCTGTGGTGCTTTCTCGATCGTATAATTCTTTACGATCTCTCCGTGATAGGTCTTGCTCTTTGCTGTTATCTTAACACTTGCTGTTCCGACATTGATATTATCTGAAAATATACAGGTATAATCCGTTCCTGCTATCAGCTTCTTGCCGTCATATGCCACCGTCACTGTTGGTTCCTTTGCTGTTCCATCATACACATATGAAGTCGGATCGATGGATACGGATACTTTCGCATCTGTCAGTCTGCGGTAACGAAGCTCTACACTTCTCGCCTTTGTGCCTGTTTCATCTAATATCGTATTATAGGAATTCGGCTGTCCATCCAATGTGTATCCGGCCGGAAGAAATTCCTCAATACCGCCCACAGCTTCATCTAATGAAAGCAACCCATAATTGCTTAGTCCGCTTGGCGAATTTGTAATCTTATAAACAGATGTCTGATCCATCTGCAGCTTTTCAAGCCACCATTCTGTAAATGTTGCACCATCATGTTGCTGTTCTATATTACTGTTTACCAGTTTAAGGCCACCCTTTGCATACCATCCAAGCTGCGTAAGATCTGCTCTCACATTTTCAAATGTTAATGTATGTTCATTCCCTGTCGCTGCATTCTTGATATAGCCACTATATTCTCCATTTTCTATCACAAGAGAACCCATAATCTCGAAATGAACAGCCTTTAATTTCTTTTTATTCAGATCAATCGTAAGATTCTTATTTCCCGCATCAATATATGCTGATGTACTCTCACAATTATATAGAAGCTTCAGTATATCACCGTTTCTGGCAGCCGCCGCTGCATCTTCCAGTTTAGAATAGGTTCCCTTTGCTGTTCCGCTTGCATCCTCTACCTCAATGCATTCTACCGGATCATTACAATCCACACAGGCTCCATCCTTCACCTGTGAATGTTCACATGCCGCCTGTGTCTCTGTCAGCCCATTTGCCCCTGCAAATGCTGCTACTGCGACAAGCCCTACCGCAACGATTGTTGCTAAAAATTTTTTTCTCATTTACCCTATATCCTTTCTTTTCTGAAATAAATACCCAGGGATATCTTATGCTATCCACCAAATTTCCCTGACCATATTATACATACTTCCCCCTGCCACCACAAGTAAATTAAATAAAAAATCCCGGACATGTACTTTTCTTAATATACTCCGTCATGTCCGGGATCTATTTATTCTGTTATTCTCATATTCAAACCACGTTTTCCTGTTTGCCATAATGGTTTGCCTCACCTCTGTCAGCGGTTTTTGGTCAATGCACCCTTATACTGTACAATTCCACCAACTGTATTGATCACTCTGTAACCTGCCTGTGTCAGTATTCTTGCCGCCAGTGCGCTGCTGCCTCCGTACTGACAATATGTGAGTAATACTTTATGTTTTGGAAGATTATAATTGCCACACTGAATCTCGGATAATGGCACATTAACAGCCATCGGTATATGCCCTCTCAGGAATTCTTCTTCTGTTCGAACATCCACGATCACCCCGCCATAACGAACTGCCTCCTGCATGATATCGCGAACGGGTATATTGTGAAATCTCATGCTTTCACCCCCTGATAAGCAAGCGATTTAACTTCTTACGAGCAAATAATTTTTGTGCTCATTATAGCTTATGCGATTTCCGTTAAAACGTTCGGCATATTCGGTCTATCTCATATTATAGTTATCTTCCTGTTCATTATATGATGAATACATCTGTCCATTATATGAATTCACACTGTATGGTGTTGTTGAATTTGGTGTCTGATCTGCTGCTGTGTCTGATCTACGATATGGATTTACTCCGGCATTTTGCGGATATGATGTGTTTCCGATATATCCGGTATTCTTTGGGTTCACTGTATTACCGGTATAATACTGATTCGACACATATGCATTATTTCCGATATAACCCTGATTATGTGGATTCATCGCATTACCCATATAACTCTGGTTTTGTGGATATGAGGTATTTCCTGCATATCCGTTATTCTGTGGATTCATTGTATTACCCGTATAATACTGATTCGACACATATGCATTATTTCCGGTATAACCCTGATTCTGCGGGTATGCGGTATTTCCCGGATAACCCTGATTCTGCGGATAGCCCATCGGATTTGCCTGCTGAGTCTGATAATAATAGCTTCTGCCCGGTCTGCGGTATTCGGTTCGATAGAATCCATAATCAGCTGTCTCAGGTCTACCGTCAATTCTGTGATCATGATTGGAACATACCAGAATCAACACAACAGATATAATATATGCCCCTATTAGAATGACATAAATCCATCCTTCTGCAATCAAACCATAAGAAGCCGCCATGATCGCGTAATCATATGCCCCATGAATACATACCGGCACAAGATACGCCCATGCCATGTAACCGATCATTCCGCCTCTGTCATCGGCATATGCTTCTTCTCTCGCCTTTGCATATAACGCTCCCATCACGACACCGACCGTACAATGAAGAGGAATCGCTGTAAACGCCCTCATAATTCCGGTCAGTAGTCCACCCTGATACACATATAACACATTTTCCAGAATTGCAAATCCCAATGAAGAGCATACGGCATAAATCACGCCATCATAGCTATGCTGCATCTCCTTACTTTTCCATGTGATACATATCGTAACCAGATATTTACCTAATTCCTCGGCTACAGCTATAACAAAGAAACAGAAGATAAGCAGGCGAAGTCCCAAATCATCTGAATCACCCATGACAAATGCCTGACCTATAAACTCTACGATAGCTGCCGGAACAGTAGTTGCTGCACCGGTCGCCAAAAGCAGAATCATCAACTTAACCGGCGGTTTCTCTTTGCGATCCCTGTAATATATAAATCCAAGCAACAATAATGCCGGAAGTGCCGCTACGATAAAAAGCACTCGTATATTATTCATCTTATTCTCCCCATTTATCTTACTTTGTCTCTATATCATCTATAACCTCTTTGATCGACTCCAGCTTATCCGTATCATAGCCTTCTGTTGCTGCCGAACTGTCATAGACTTGTGCAAAGTCAGCATTATACTCATCTTCGCTGACATCTTCTCCGTTCCAGTCATATGTGTAAATCGGCATCCCATTCTTATCAAATCTCAGCCCGGTTCCATCCTTCGCTCCATAATGCCCCTGTGCAACCAAGGTCAACTCTCCATCAACAATACTGTAAATATAGTCATAATAGGAATCCATCAGCCCATCCGAATTGCAAAGGAGATTCTTTCCTTCTATGTAAGTAAAGTACAAGCGGTTCAATCCGTTTACATGAACGGAGCCATTTGAATAGTTTACAATACGGACACCGGATGCCTCCGACTTTCCTACTTCTACCAGCTCCGGTATATCATCATTGTCCAGGTAAATCAGCGTATACCCCTGCTGTCCCTCTGTATCTGACACATGTTCCAGATAATCAACATATGCAGTCTTCCAGTCATCACTTTTCTTTGATACCGAAGTTTCTCCTTCTCCATCCAGCTCTGCCTCATCTGATTCTTCTTCAGATACAGTCTCGGTCTGTGTTTTATCGGAAGCAGGTCTGTCCGGTACTGCTTCTAATCTCTGTTTTCCAAATTCCGTCTTCTCTGTCGTTACTTCCTGTTCTTCTGTGGTCACATCTTCCGTGACATGCGCTGCTTCTGTCGTTCCATTGTTCATAGCTCCTGCTGACTTCTTCTCAGATGAGCAGCCGGTAAGCAATGTACCAAAAAGTGCCCCGAAGAACAGTAAAAATTCAATTTTTTTCATCTATAATACAGCCTTTCCAACCGGCAGTTTTCTTCCACTATTCCAGTCTGTAAATTCTCGGTAATATATGTTTTACACTGATAAAAATTATACCATTCAAACAGCAAACACGCTATACGCTAATTCCTTTTTTCTTCTAAATCGAGATTTATTTTTTACCGGAATTTATCTGCTATTTTCAACATTTCGCCTAATAAAGAGTCACAAGTGACTCTTTCGCACCTGCGCGGAATCGCGAAGCAATTAACTACTTCTCCACAAAGTGCGATAAAAAATATAGGAGACGCAAAACTTACGTCTCCCATACCATTTATTCATATTTTTTTTGAGGAAAATATATGACAATAATTATTTTACATTGAAGGCTTTCATACCCGGATATACGGCTGAAGCACCAAGCTCTTCTTCGATTCTTAAGAGCTGGTTGTACTTAGCTACACGCTCAGATCTGGATGGTGCACCGGTCTTGATCTGGCAGGTATTTAAAGCAACTGCAAGATCTGCGATCGTTGTATCTGCTGTCTCACCTGATCTGTGAGATGAGATAGCTGTGTATCCGGCCTTGTGAGCCATCTTGATCGCTTCCAATGTCTCTGATACAGAACCGATCTGGTTTAATTTGATCAGGATACTGTTACCACAGCCAAGCTCGATACCCTTTGCAAGTCTCTCTGTATTTGTAACGAAAAGGTCGTCACCAACTAACTGTACTTTGTCGCCAAGTTCTGCTGTAAGCTTCTTCCAGCCTTCCCAGTCTTCTTCATCCAGACCATCTTCGATGGAGATGATCGGGTACTTCTCAACCAGTCTCTTCCAGTGAGCGATCAGCTCTTCTGATGTATATACTGTACCGGCCTTTGGCAGCTTGTACTCGCCAACCTTGCCTGTCTTCCACTCGGATGAAGCTGCATCCATAGCAATCTTGAAGTCCTTACCCGGTTCATATCCGGCTTTCTTTACTGCCTCGAGAATTGTCTCGATTGCTTCTTCATCAGATGCAAGTGCAGGTGCAAATCCACCTTCATCACCAACTGATGTAGCAAGTCCTCTTTCCTTTAAGATAGCCTGAAGTGCATGGAATACCTCTGCACACCATCTGAGACACTCTTTGAATGAAGGAGCACCAACCGGCATGATCATGAACTCCTGAACATCCAGACCGGATGATAATGCATGACATCCGCCATTGATAATGTTCATCATAGGAACCGGAAGTCTGTTTCCGCTTACACCGCCTAAAAAACGATATAAAGGTACATCCAGTGAAATAGCTGCTGCTCTTGCTGCTGCGATTGATACAGCAAGGATTGCATTTGCACCCAGATTTGACTTGTCCTTTGTTCCGTCTGCCTTAATCATTGCCTGATCTACAGCATATGTATCAGATGCGTCCATTCCGACTAATACGTCATTAATTGTTGTGTTGACATTTTCAACAGCTTTCTGAACGCCCTTACCGCCAAAACGATTCTTATCGCCATCACGAAGCTCTAATGCTTCAAACTCACCTGTTGATGCACCACTTGGCGCTGCTCCGCGTCCAACAGTACCATCTGCAAGAATAACTTCTGCTTCTACTGTAGGATTTCCTCTTGAGTCAATAATCTCTCGTCCAATTACTTTTTCGATTTCTAAATAATTCATCATGCTTTGATCCTTCTTTCTGGTGACAGCTTCTGTCCCGGATCCGTCATTGCATCCGGGTGCATACCCTGTTTTCAGCAGTCAGGGATGCATACAGAATGGAGTCACACGATTTATTCACAAGATTTTTAGTTAGTTCATACTAACTTTTTATAAAAATACCATGCAGAAGCCTTTTCCGTCAACAAAAAATGGTCGAATTTATTGAGAATTTCTATCACATTTTTCGCTTGATTTTTACAAAAACACACCGTATAATGCAGCCATAAGTTAGATGTGCCTAACCGCTGTATGAACGGTTCTGAAACGACACATACTAATACTGTCGCATTTGATAATTTAATGTTACAGGAGTTTCAGATTATGTTTGAAGAATATTTGATCACACATTGTTCGCCTACATTGGCGTCCTTAAAACCTGCCAGCCTGTTTCTTTATCGTTTTTCTTCTGGAGAAGAATTATACGAAAGTGTGGCTGTCTGGGATGCACAATTTCAGAAAAAAGGGATCCGGATCACGATCCTGCGGGAAGATACCGAAACTGCTTTGATCTATGTCTACAGACCGGATACTATGGTTCGTGAATTATCAAGACCGGAGATCATCTCTTTTCTTGTAAGCACAGGATATCAGGCAGGAACGATCGATCAAATGCTTGAACAGCTTCGTAGTCGTCTTCATGGTTCGGAAGAATTTCCGCATGAGATCGGTGTCTTCCTTGGTTATCCGTTAAATGATGTTCTCGGATTTATCAAAAACCACGGAAGTAACTGCAAAGGCATGGGCGACTGGAAGGTATACGGAGATCTGGGTGAGGCCCAGAAAACATTTGCCAAATTTAAAAAATGCCGTGAGATCTATGCAAATCTCTGGCATCAGGGACGAACGATCTGGCAGTTGACGGTTGCCGCATAAGTATTTAGAAAATTGCATCCGCATAACAAAATAAGTATTTATGCAAACGACGTTCACATAACAAAAATGAATATAGGAGATTCCCGCAGGCATTTCCATACGGAGATCTCTAAATATAAAATACATGATTATAAGGAGGAACCTACTATGAGTAAGGTTGCAGTTGTATATTGGAGTGGCACAGGTAACACAGCATTAATGGCACAGGCTGTTGCAGAAGGTGCAAAGGCAAAAGGAGCAGAATGTGATCTTTTAACATCCGCAGAATTCACTGTAGATATGGTAGATAACTACGATGCGATTGCATTCGGATGCCCTGCTATGGGTGCCGAAGTCTTAGAAGAAAGCGAATTTGAGCCAATGTTCGCTGAATGTGAACCGGCATTAAACGGTAAGAAGATCGCCATCTTCGGTTCATATGGCTGGGGAAGCGGCGAATGGATGGATACATGGGAAGCTCAGTGTCAGGCTGACGGTGCTGTATTTGCAGCAGCTCCACTGATCTGCCATGAAACACCGGATGAAGCAGGTCTTGCTGATTGTACCGCACTTGGCGAAGCACTTGTTTAATAAATAATACACATCTCTAAACGCAACCAAAACACAGGAATCTGCCATGTGGCAGTCCTTCCGCTTGTACATTATCGTACAATCCCAAAAATGCTCTGGCAAACCACACCTCTGCCAGAGCATTTGTTATATTTATTATTCTATTTTTCTCTATATCGCTCCATGCTCCCGGAGAAGTTTCTCGACATCGGTTCCTTCTACCGCCTTTAAAAGCTCCTTCATTGCGATCTTCTCTTTCAGTCCAAGCTTCATATCTGTGATCTTTCTGCCATCGCGTATTGCTACGGTCGCATTTAACAGATCCCGTACATCATAGACACTGCCCCAGACCTCCGGTACACCACGGTCGATATTCAACAGGGTATATACTGCCTCCATACCGGTACGGATCGAATACTCGGTCGTAAATATCGTATCTCTTGCTGTCTCTGCAAACTGTCCGAGGAATGCAAAATTTACTGCTCCCTCCGGTACAACATCCGGGCGGTCACCTTTCTCACGCGGCATGAAAAATGCTGTAATATACGGCATCATAACCGGCACTGTGTTTGCGCTGTGCTCAGCAAGCTCCGGTATTTTCTCCTCCGGTACTCCGATATGGTAGAGCCACTCTTCGCAAATCTCCTTACCGGTGCATTCCCGCATGGTCTTCTTTACATAATCACCCGGTTTATTCGAAAATAATCCATATACCCATACAAGCACCTGTCCCTTTGGCTGCTTACGGAACTGCGGCTGACGATTGATCGTCCATGAGAGCAGCCATTCGGAATCTCTTGCAGTCACGATACCACCTGTAACTACCTTGCCTGAGAGTGGATCCCTCTTGCAGATCTTCTTAATATACGGAAGGATCTTCTCATCCAAAGTCGTCACCGTTGCACTCATCCAGTTTGACTGCTCCGGATCGTAGCAGAATTTGTCCGGATGTCCGAAGGATGGATCCTGTGCAGCGATCTTCCTCCACATATCCCATCCGCCACCCTCACGGATCTCGGTCTTGAATTCAGCCGGTTTGTTCTGACTTCCGTATGAAGAATTCTCCACACAGCCGCCATTTGTGATAAATACCAGATCATTCTCGGTCAAATCTATCGCATCTGCTTCACCGTCACGGATAATATCAATCTTCTTTGCCAGCTTTCTTCCTGCTTCGATCTCGAATTCCACATTTATAACCTTGGTATTATAATGGAACACCACACCGAATGATTCCAGATATTTTACCATCGGAAGAATCATGGACTCATACTGGTTATATTTGGTAAAACGAAGTGCCGTGAAATCCGGCAGTCCTCCGACATGATGGATAAAACGCTTAATATAGAGCTTCATCTCAAGTGCAGAATGCCAGTTCTCAAATGCAAACATCGTCCGCCAGTACATCCAGAAATTAGAATTAAGCACTTCTTCATCAAAATACTCATCGATCCGTTTATTATATAATTCTTCATCCGGGGTAAAGAACAGCTTCATGATCTCCATTGCACCCTTATCGGACAATCCAAACTTCTTATCGGTATGTGCATCCTGCCCCCGATTCTCAGTTGCCCGACACAAAGAATAGTTTGGATCTGCCTTATTCAGCCAGTAATACTCATCCAGTACACTGACACCCTCTGTCTCGATGGACGGAATCGAACGGAACAGATCCCACATACACTCAAAATGGTTATCCATCTCACGTCCGCCACGCATAACATAGCCGATATCACTGTACTGATAACCATCACATGCCCCACCCGGAATCGGGTCTTTCTCCAGAATGTGTACATGTGAGCCTTTCATCTGTCCATCTCTTACCAGAAAACAGGCTGCCGCCAATGCACCAAGTCCCGAACCTATAATATATGCCGATTTCTGATCCACACCCGCCGGCTTCTTTGGTCTGGCAAATGCTTCATAATTTCCACTTGCGTAATACATACGAATTACCTCCAATCTATACAGCCTGCCCGCAAACAGACCGGTTATCTCAAAAACTGTCTTTATTATAAGATTCCCCGTTTTTGCCCTCAATAAACAAAAAAAGTACCGTGATAAAAATATATTCACGGTACTTGTTCTGTCTAAAATTTTATCATTTCCCCTGTTTTGATGGGATAACCGGTCTGAAAAATAAGACACATTGTTTTTTCAATGTATCTGTCAGCTCTCTGTTTTTTTGTGAAAGGCATCCGTCCGAAATGCTTCCAGTGCTCTGGTAATATTATCATGCATCACCAGTCCCATCTTATCCACGACCACATGTGGATCCTGCTTCATGCCATTCTCGATCCATTCAAGTAATACGCCGACAAAGGAGCATTTGTAAAAATCAGCAATGAACTTCTTATCTTCATCCCGCACCTGCATATTCTTCGCCTTATCTTCGATGACCTTGATCATCAGATCATACGTCAGACTGTACAGATATTTTTCTACCTGATCTCTGCTGATCGAATGATATGCATTCATCATAAATGTCTTATTCTCGCTCACCGCTTCAAAGATACGAAGGAAGCCTTCCTGCCAGGTATCATAGGTTTTATTCTCACCCAGTATCCTCGTTGCATCCTCCACACACACCCACTCTACCAGATCATAGATATCTTTAAAATGATAGTAAAATGTCATTCGGTTGATGCCGCAGTCTTCCGTGATATCCGTTATCGTTATCTTATCAAGCGGTTTCTTTGTAAGAAGCTTCTTCAGTGATGCTTCCAACGCACGTTTCGTTATCTGAGACATTTCCTTGTAACCTCCACGTCTATTGTTCATCAGAAAAAAAGTTATCCTTACTATACCACACCCACCAGAATTTTGTAAAATTAAAAATAAACTAATGGCATGAGAAAAATAAACTAATGGCATGAGAAATGTTTTATACCTCTATTACGCAAGACGTTCTCATGCCATCATCTTATATTTTACACGCAAAATTCTGATCTGGATGCAGTATATCATACAAAAAAACGGCCGGCCAACTGTAACATACAGAGACCGGTCAAGCGAAAAAGCAATCTATATAATTCAGGATGTGAGAAAAGCCCTGCAGAAGGAACTGTTTCATATTGAAGCTTCTCTGTAAACTTCTGTTGACTTTCTTCGGATCGATTACTCATAATTGTTGATTTAAGACTAAACAACATTTCTGTCGTAAAACCTGCCAGACGATTCAATTCTTTGGATACCATATACATAGCTGCAACCGGCTGTTCGATCACATTTTCATTCATTTTCTTTCTCTCTTTCGTTCATCATTACTTTTTATAATATAAGTTTATCAATTAGAAAAAACGCCCGCTATCATACGCAGGTAAAATCATCTGATGAATCTGTAAAGTTGTGTATAATTAATGTAAAATACTGTTCTTTTTATATGTCAGCGTCACTATTGTAAAATACTTTTACAAATATTTACCAATCTCCGATTTCCATATTTCTTCCAGTCGTTCCAGCGAAAACGCTGCATTTGCCGGGCTTGTCGAAGGCAGCTCGATCATTGGAAGAGCGATATGTTCTGCCTGATATTTTTTGTATAATCTGCCGGCAGTCTTACCATTTGTAAAAACTGCCCGGATCGGGGTATGTGTTACAATGCTTTCAATATCTGCAGGAATCACATTTCGAATACTGCTGTCACTGGAACCGATGATCTCACAAGCCCGAATCACATCATAGACCGCCACATGACCGGCAAGCAGCATCCGTTTTTTCTCTTCTATCGTCAAGGGTTCCGGTACACCAAGTACAGCTGCCACAACCTTCCAAAAACGGTTTCTCGGATGTCCGTAGTAGAAGCCCTGCTCTCTGGATTTCACCGATGGCAGACTGCCAAGAACCAGCACCTGTGATTCTTCATTATATACCGGAGCAAATTCATGCTCTACATACTGATATTCTGACATTTTTATTTCCTTTCAAATAAAGAATTGCCTACAAATCTTACACATTCAAACGGAATTACAAAATAATTAACTTCCACTCCGTAAAATATGCATCCCAAACAAAAAAACCAGAGACTATCGCCCCCGACAAGTCTCTGGTTATATATGTATCCCAAACCTCATTTAAATCCCCATGTTGGAATTACGGATATATTATATACTGCCTCCCCCTTGCCTGTACAGTAGTCTTGCAAAAATGACTTGTTTTCTGTTTCAAATAACCTTTGTATTTGAACGGTCATTTCCTGCATATAAATCATTTTTCACTTTATATGATTTCTCCATCTAAGATCTTTATTCCAAATCTCTCCATATCCACCCGTCCATCGACAACTGTAACTCCATCTGCCATCAATCGATCTGCCTGTACATTCTTTCCGCCGAATGCAAATGCTCCGGATAATTCACCCTTTGCATTTACCACACGAAAGCAGGGAATGTGCTCCGGATCCGGATTCTTATGAAGCGCGTTTCCCACTGCACGCGCCATCTTCTTATCCCCGGCAAGCTCCGCGATCTGACCATAGGTTGCAACCTTTCCGGCAGGAATCTTTTTCACCGCCTCATAGATTCTCTTTGATGGACTGTTTGTCACCAGATCATAACTCTCTGCGATCATCCGTTTCACATCCTGATCCGGAATACTTCCATCCAGAATGATCGTATTCCAGTGCTCCTTATTCTGATGCCAGCCCGGTATCACCGCGTCAAATGCGCTCCGCCAGAAATCCCGCCATTCTGGATCGACCTTTACATTCAGATTAATATATCCGTCTCTCTCATATGTCCACAGGAATACCTTCTTGCTTCCTTTCACACGCACCAGTTGCCAGTTCGGATCATGAAACGGCGCCTGCTGATATGTATCAGGAAAAGACAGTCCATATGCCAGCGCTTCTTCTCTCGTTGTCATTTATCTTCCTCCGACATGCTTTACATAGTCTGCGATCAATTCCGCCGTCTTATCAACACCCAGTCGTACCGCGTCTATACACAGATCATAATTTTCTGCATAGCCCCATTCTTCTCCGGTATAATATCTGTGATAACCACGCCGTTTCTCATCTGTCTTTTCAACAAGCGCTATAGCCTTTCGCTCCGAGATCTTATGCTTTCCCGCGATATGATGCGCCCGCTGCTTCTTATCTCCGCACAGAAACACCCGGACAGCATCCTTATCATCCCGGTAGGCATAATTCGAAGCACGTCCTATAATGATAAAACTCTGTCCTCCAAACATTGCTGACAATGCCCGTTTCGGTGTATCATACTGATTCTTCGGACAGAAATCATCCGCAACCGAACTGATCATCGCATTTATCGGCTGCTCACCAAAATACATTGGATACTTTTCATAAATTTTCTTTTCTTTTGCAAGCGCGATCAGCTCAGGCTTCGTATAAAAGAGAATCCCTAACAGCTCCGATAATTTTTTCCCAACTTCATCTCCGGCACATCCACATTGTCTTCCAAGTGTTACGATCATACTCTCTTACCTCCTTCTTATATATTACCTCTACTCACCTACAATGCAAGCATCTGGCTAATCAGATGATAATGCCCGTCTACCGCCGCTTTCATG
>ULMG01022100.1_pt1 | contig 26082 bp, 27 predicted proteins | sample 1951601 | NCBI WGS metagenome assembly ULMG01 (sample SAMEA4835545, study PRJEB28245) | human gut metagenome | biome: gut microbiome; material: fecal sample | place: Denmark | collected 2008
ATGGTTTGAGCACTGCTGAGGTACTCAAACTAGCACTTATTAAATTATATATTATTATGTCATGCACTTTCATGTTTTGGGTGCTGATGTTATTGTTTATGTGTTTTACATATAGTTTATAGAAATGAGGTTAAAAAAATGAAAACTGAAACGATCTTAAATAATTTATTAAAATTAAAAGAAAGTCCATATAATGCTGAATTATTAGATAATGTTATAAATGAACTGAAAATAGATGTCTATAATGAAAACATGGGGTTAAAAAATAGAAAACAAGATCCACAAAAGAAAGCTTTAAAATTCTTGAACGATAATAAAAAACGTTTTTCTGGTTGTAGAAGTTGCTTGGCGTATGCGTGCCAAACTATTATAAATGGTAAAGAAGTACAAGTATTTACGGATAGTTATATAGCTTTTATTCTTAAAACCTTTTATAACTTGCCTTTATGGGATAATGAAAAAGAAAAAAACAAATATCCTAAAATTGAGAGAGTATTGCCAGATAAAAACTATGGTGAAATTGTGAATATTAACTTTAAAGACATCATTGCCAAACTTAAAGCCAAACAAATAGAAGAAAAAGACGGCATGAAAATTATAGAATTAAATAGTGAAAGCTATAAATGTTTCTTCAATGCTGACAACTTAAAAAAGATATGCGATATATTAGGAACAACTAATTTGACCATGCGTTTATATGGAACTCTTAAAGCTGCTTTAATTGTAGATGATAAAACAGATAATCAAGCTGTTATTGTTCCTATTAGAAGTTATTGTTAAAAAGTGGGTTGATAGATGATTGACCAGTTATCAACTATAATTGCATTCATTATATTAGTTGCTTTTATCTTTAAATATTGGATTTGGATTATATTATTATTTATCATAACATTTATTATTATAATTCTATTATGCTAGTTAAAACTTTAAATGTTTAACTAGCTTTTTATTGTCTTTTTTCTTCTTGCTTTTTCTTCTTAAGTTGCTGAAAGTATTTAATTGATCATGATTGAATTGTCTATGAAATGCATACATAAATACATATGCGTTTGGGGTCATGATTTGAAAAACGCAACAGGAAAAAACGACTCTACACACCCCATGCCTTCCCTCTTGACCAAACCACATTTTTTACACCTAGCAATGTATTAATAAGAGTGCTAACATAAATAATTGCTAACACAAACCACCTCCTTTTTTAGATAAAATTTTTTAGAAAACGAAAAATCGAGTTTTGAAAAAAATGAGTTCATGTGTTTTTTATAGGGGTAAAAACGTCCACATAGAAATCATTTATAATGTAGGGAGGTAGAGAAAGAGAGGATGAGAGTATGCCAAGGGCAAAGAGTGTTTCAGAATTAAAGCGTGAGGATGAAGCTAAGAGATTCTTTGACGAGTATTCAAAGAGTGGGAATATTACGAAGTCCATGCAAAAGATTCGTCCTGATTTAAGCGATAAGAGTGCTTATAACAAGGGATATAAGATATTAAACAGTCCTTTATTTAGGAATGTCATACATGAGAGGGTAAAAAAGAGAGATCAAAGAAGTGTTATGACAGTAGAGCAACGAAGACAGTGGCTTAGCGATAACATTCAAGACGAAGAAAAGGACATGAAAGACAGATTAGGATGTTTAAAGGAATTAAATAGAATGGATGGCATTGGAAAGAGCAATATTTTAAATGTTGGAAGTGTAAATAATATAACTGTTGAGCAGAAAAGAGCGATTGCGGAAGAAAGAATCAACGATATATTAGGAATCAAAATGGGAAGTGAGTTTTTAGATGCCGAGGTAATAGAGCACGAGGAGGACGAAAACAGTGAAGAAACAGACTCTTAGTGTTACGGAACAGTATTTTAAGGATGTAGAGGACTTAAAGGAAGCTAAAGCTATTAATAATAGCCAAGAAGAAGTTGTTAGGTTGTTAAAGGAAGCTACCCCGAAGTATAAATTGAAGAATTGGACGAGAGGGTATATCCCCGAACATTACAAACGATTGAATATTTCTAGACAAGAGGCTTTTAGACTTGCGGTTATCGGTGCAAGAGAGGCTTTGACATATTTTCAAGTCAATCTTCACTTTACACAAGCTATGTTGTTCGGTGCGGTTGTAGAGGGATACGATACGATATATGCAATTACTACTTCTCAGTACGGAAAAAGCTGGACTTTAGGTATGATTGCTATTTATCGTGCTTACAAAGGACATCAAGTACGAATTGCGGCCGCAACAGGAGAAACCGCTACTATCATCATGTCAAAAGTAATTGGACATTTACAAAATGCAGACGAGTCTATTCAGAGTTCTGTATTGGATTCAGGAAGCAAGATTGAAAAATTACAGACTTCTACTTCCAAGACTAAGATTTCATTTAAAGGCGGAGGATGTGTAGAAATCGTTACATTAGGTGGAAACAGTGTAGACCCTAAGAAGAACAACAATGCTATCGGTAAGGGTGGAGATTATATAATTGACGAAGCGGCCCAAGTCAGTGAAGATGCGTATGCCGAGATAGGACGAAGGGAATTTTCAAGCGTTGACGGTTCAAAAGAGCTTGAAATTGCTATTTCAAACCCCCACAAACGAGGAGAGTTTTACGACTGCATGACAAACGACAAATACCCCGAAGGAACATTAGTTGTTTGGATGGATGTCCGTACTGCATACGAAGAAGATCGTATGAAAAGTGCTTCTCAGATACTAAATTCTCATTTTTACAAGAATAGAAGTACTTGCCAGCGCTATTTAGTATGCGAATTAGAGGAATTTTCAGATGAAAGTATGTTTAAAACCATGACTTTAGACGACGATAAAGTCGATAGTTCCTATAAAAAGCGTTTTTTCTTAGGCGTTGACTCGGCTTATACAGGAAAAGATGGTATAGATGTCGCTTTATGCTCCCAGAATAGATACGGAAACTGCAAAATCGAGACAATTTACAATCTTAAAGAGGGTGTTTGGGTGCAAGGAGTCACATCTGAGAAGATTATTACTAAGATTGTTAAGATTATCGAGACATTAAACATCAAATATGTTTGTGTTGACGTTGGTTTCGGTACTTGGTTGACCGAAGGATTGTCAAAATACTCTGAGAAGCTAGGATTTATCCTTGAAGGTGTCAATTTCCAAGGAGGTCCAACAAAAACACGTATCAAAGCAAGACATTACAGTGCGGTTTATGCATTTAATCTAAGAGCGGAAATGTATTTAGACTTTCAGCAGCTAATGGATAGTAAGAAATTGACTTTCACGACGGAAGTTGCCAAAAGATTGAAGCCTGAATTGCTTGCTACAAGGACTGTATCGAAGAACAATAAGAAGATAGCCATTATTCCTAAAGAAGAGATAAAACAACGCTTAGGACACTCTCCTGATGCCCTAGATTCCTCGGTACTTTCTGTCCGCAGTTGTTTAATGTATAATCTAAGCGGTGAAATACTTGCGTATGCAGATAACGATTAGGAGGTGCTAATTTGAGTCGAAGAACAAAGAAAAGACAAAAGGATAGAGTTAAACTAGCATCCAATACCTATGTGTCACCTAATATTTCGCAAAATATTCACAGTTCTAATGCAGAAACCGAAGCCGAAAAGGTAATGGAAGCTATGTTAAACTGCAATTCAGATTGCATCAACGGATTTATAAAGACAAACTTTAAGAATCAGTTTGATGAGATTGATTGGATGATAGAAAATCTACCAACGCTTCCATATGCTGTCGGTAAGGTTATTGACTTTATATTCTCAAACGGAATCACAACTGGCGATGAGAATTTAGACAAGAATGTTCTTATGCCATTCCTTTACAAACGCAATGTACAGGGTGTCACAAACTATTCCGTACTTCAAAATGCTATTATGCAGTCATTATTGTACGGAAAATGTGGTATTCGTTGGCTAGACGAAGATAAAGGGATTGTTACAGAGAATTATCGTAATTATGTTTCCATCATGCGTGAAGATGATGAATATAAAGGATTTAGAGTTCCTATCTGTTATGCTATGTCGGCAGACGATAAAGAACCTATATCATTAGGAACAAATGAAATCGACTTTGACGAAGCGTTATTTCTTGAAACAGGCAAATTAATGTCAAAAGACGGAACAATCATTGTAGAAATACCTGATAATTTCTGCAATCTTAGAAACGGAACAGACAATGAGAACGGATTATCTTGTTTATTGCGTGATAAACAACGTCTAAAGCTATTAGGTGCGGTTTACGAGCGTTTGAACTACGATATTCAGTATGATGGCCCAGGACGTTTGATTTTTTGGCTAAAAGACGGATTTGCCAAGGGAGATACGATTGATTTATCAGCTTCACAAGTGCTAGACGAATCATCGAGTTCTAAAGCAGACAGAGCCGACAAAGCAAGAATTGAAGCTAAACGTCTAGGTCAGGAAATCAGAAACTCAAAATCAGACAATGTAATCCTTGCAAGTTCTATTTTTGAAAAAATGGATCACTTGCCTCGTGTTACAAAAGGTACGGAGTTCTTGGAATACCTTCAAATGAAGGAAGGTTCTATTATTTGTCAGTGTTTCGGTCTTACTCCTGAATTGATTGGTTTAGGGGATGTATCAGGAAACGTATCTATGGAAAGAATCATAGATAATGCCATGACAAATACAATCGTACCAATGCGAGAAAGGTTCGCCACTCAGATTTCTCCTATGTTAAGCGAGAAATTAGGTGTACCAAAGGTTTATTTTGATAAATACGAATTGAAAGAACAACAAGACAAGTCTGCAAAGACATATAAATTGGCCTTGTCAGTTACTCAAATCGTAGGTGCTATTGTCAACGGATCAGAAGCGTTAGACAAGAGCACAAAGAATCACATGATGGAATCAGTTACTAGAATGATGGATTCTATCGAAAAAACTTTATAGCGAGAGGAGAAAATAAAATGGAAATGGATATTTTAAAAAGTATCTTATCTGAAAATGAGGTAACACCCCTAGGAAGTTTAAATGGGACTCCGTTATATTCATTTGAAGATGCACAGAGAATCAACAAAATTGGATTGGTAAAAGAGAAAATCCAAGGTAAAGAGGTTGAATTTGGTGAAAGACCTCTGCGACCTGATGGATTAGGATATTTGGAAACAAAAGCCAATGCAATTGCAGTTCCAACTTCTTTCTTTGAGAACAGATACAGAAAAGTTGAAGTAAAAGAGACGATTGTTGATGAAAAAACGAAGAAAGAAAAAGAAGTTGTTAAAGATGTATATTACGAAGTCGTAACAGACTACAGAGCTTGTAAAGAACAAGCAAGTGGACGTGTATATACAACCACAATTCCTGTATATCAGATTGGAGCTAAGAAAGATTCAAAAGGAAATGCTGATTTATTCTTAATTGGTCAGAGAAATATTTCAGATACAGAATTTATCAATGAGTTCAAAGGTAAATTGAACAAAGAATCAATGGTCAAGATTTTTAAATTGATTGGTAATAATCCAACAGAACAAGTAGAAGATACATTAGAGTTTTAATTAGAAGTAAAAAGTAGAAAAACAAGGCAATATTTGGAAATAAACAAAAGGTATAAACAGTTTTCACTGTCTATATAGATTTTTGCATATTTCGAGGTATTGCCTTTTTATATGCAAGATAACGAAAGGAGATACATAAATGTCAATTAAACGTAGTTTCACTGTAAAAATCACTTTTAAAGAAGGGTACGGAAGCCCAATCACTTTAACAGGGAAAGATGCAACTTCTTTTAACACTGCTTGGCACAACAAATTGAATGACCAAGACGGAGCTATTGGATTTGAATGGCCAGTTATTACTACAACAGGTGAATCACCTAATCAAAAAACAGTAACAACTTGGACTTCATTCTTATTCTGCAATGTAGCAAAAGTAGAACGCTCAGAACAAACAGAAACAAAGTATACAGACGATCAATGCCATGATGCTTAGAAGGAGATACCATGCAGAACAACGTACAAACTATTAACGGTGTTACTTGGTTCGATTCCCTAGAAGAAAGAAACGCTTTCTTAAAGCAAAACGGTAGACATGAGTTCGCATTGGAAGAAGCAGCAAAGAACGCAAAACAGTATTTGAAGCTTCTTGATGTTATCGAAGAAAAAACGCAAATTGACGTTTATTCAAAATTAGATAGCGGTACTTTGCTATACGGATATGTAGTTCTTGAGCCTAAGAAGAAATACAAGATTCCCGAAGATAAAGTTTTGTTAGAAGCACTTAGAAACAAAACTATTCAAAAAAGATATGATTCAACAATGGAAGAAATCTTAAAAGGAGCAAAGATTCCATACGAAGTCAAGAAATGTAATTCATGTGGTGGAAGGATTCAGAAATTATTCTATAAGCCCGTAATCGTAGTAGAAACGGAGACTAAGAAATAATGCCACAAAAGAAAAGAGTTCCAACATATGTAGCAAGCATTAAAGATAGCCTTGATCGTAGAAAAAAAGGAAAAGCATTTTACGACAATGCAATCACTTTATCGAGCGTAGATAAAGAAAACCATTATGTCAGTGTGAACCTATCCTCAGAGTACGTAGAAAACAAGCCTACACGTCTTATTGACGAGGGGGCAATAACATATGAGGGTGGAGATGATATTCGTCTATACATCAAAAAAGGGGCAGTACAAGCGTTCTACGATAGCTTGAGTTCTGATTATGTAGGATATATCAACTTAGCTCACATTGACATTGCATCACTCCCTTTAAACTTAGGTACATGGACTAAAGATGATTTAACAGTTGTCGATATTGGGGATGGAAGAAAAGGCCTTGATGTAAACGTCAAACTAAATAGGGAATTGCACATTGTGCAAGATTTATTGAAGCAAGAAATACCATTGAGTATTAGTGCAGAACTGAGAGGAACACTCGATTTGGAATCGTCATTCAAATTTAATGCACCATTCTACAACGAAATTGAGATTGCTGGTTTCTCAGTTGTTGCAAATCCAGCCAATGTAAACAGTACAGGCGAAAATTTAAACAGTAAAGGAGACTCAGAAATGAACCTATGGGAAAAGATTTTAAAGTTGAGTTCTGAAAATAAAGAAGAAAATAAGAATGAAGCTTTAGAAAACAAAGAGGAAGAAAAAGAAGAAAAAGAACCTGAAAGTAAAGAAGAAGGTACTGAAAACGAAGAAGATAAAAAAGGCGAAGAAACATTAGAAACTGTTGAAATGTCTAAGAATGACATGGAAAAAATCAACAAATTTATGGATGCTTTTGAAGCTTTAAGTGCAAAAGTTGAAGCATTAGAACAAGAAAATGCCGAACTAAAAGAAAAATTAAAAAATTCTAAGAAAGAAAAAACAGAATTTGAAAAGAAAGCAGAAAGCACATTAGACAGATTGTCTAGTTTGATCTCAGGACAAGTTAACGATAAAGAAAAGAAAGAAGAACAATTAGCTTCAACTTCTAAAGTTAGCGGAGATATGTGGGGATAGGAGGTAAACCATGTTAGATTTATTATTTACAAATCCTGATAACACATTATTAGAAAAAATGGCAGTTACACCAGGAATGGTAGAACGTCTAAGTTCTAATATCGAGGATTTAACATCATTCTCAAGAGCTTATATTGATTATGAAAAAGCAAGACAGAATTTAGCAGCAAAAGCTTCTAAATCAAATGCAGGAACAGTTGGTATTGGTACTGATTATTCAGACAACTCACCAGCCAATCCATTCCAAAACGTGTTCCCATTAGTTTCTTGGTTAATGAACACACCAGCTTCACGTAAGATGCAAGGTGCTATGAACCGAGGAGCATGGAGTGTTACAAAAAAATCAGATGGCAAATTCTATATTCAGTTGCCATTCACATACGGAACAACAGAACCTAAATCAACACAGGGTGAATGTTGCTGGGTTCCATTAGATTTAGCTAAATGCGGTAGCAATGCTCCATTGGCATTGTTGTGTTTAAAGAGCTGCGAGCCTATTATGGATAGCTTAGTAAATGAAACACGTAAAATCAAAGCGAATGACATGGTTTGCTACTTCCAACGTGAAGGAGAAACTATTAAAGAAGCTCAGAAACGTATGGATTTGATCTCAATGGCATACTTCACTGCTATTAACGTAATTTTAGGAACAATGGCTACAGGTACTGCTACATTGAAACCATTCCATGGATTGTTGGAAGTAATGGAAGATAAAGCAGTTATCAAAATCGTAGGTACAAACGTATTATCTGCATTTGATTCAGTTGCATTACGTTTAGCAGCATTAGGAGATGGCGATTACAAATTCGCTTGTCACCCATTAGTACTTGAAGGTATTAAATCTGTAATTGTTCCAGGTAAATTCAATGGTGAATATCCTGATGGATGGACTCGCAATAAAGAAACAGGCGAAGTCACATTTAAAGGACATGGATTTATCGCAGATAAATTAGTTCCATGTGACATTACAAAAGGTACAGGTGATGTATGGGTATTAGAAGGAAATACAGTAGGTTTGGTAATGGGAACTACTTTCCAACCATCTGAAAAATTCCAACGTCATACATTCGGTGCTACAGATACACCATCAGATGGTTGCGGTACTCAATGTGATTACTACTACAACTTTGGATGTGCATTTGGAACAGATGCAAACAGATTAATGGTTATCCAAGGTATTCCAATGTCAGCAGCTACATTAGGAGATACATTAAACGGATTAGACCTTGTATTAAAACCAACAACTATCGTACCAATCAACATTGGTGAATAATGTACGAAAAAATTATCGAACAATTGAAAAACTATTGTTCGTGCATAAAGGAAAGCGATTTAGAAGCAGATAAGCTTGAAAAGAATGTTGGAGAACTAATTGATTTAATTAGTACCATCACTTGTTGGAAAAACCATCCTTGTGAGACTTTCCTCTCATCTCAAAGAGAGGAAGTCTTTGATGTTGGTGAATTTAAGAAATGTGGTTGCGATTCAGGAATTGTACGTATACCGCTATTCTATCCAATGATTGACCCAACAACGATTGAAGTATCTGTTATCACTAGAGAAAAAATTACATTTACTACTCACAAACTAGAAGTTGATAAAGATTTTTCTTATAACCCATACGACAGTATCGTGTACGTTGATTTATCTAATATCGACTACAAAGATGTGTGCAATTGTGGATGTGATGAATTATCTAAAATCGTTGTCAGTTATGTAGCTGGATATGAAACGATACCAGAATGTCTATTGCCTGTATTCTGCGACTTCCTACAATTCGTTATCGCAATGAACAGATGTGAATGTGGTTGTAGTACGTGTGAAGAAACAGATGGCAGTGATGTTCTTATTTCAGAAGAAAATTCTGATGCTCAGATTTCAATTAGTGTGTATGTTCGTGAACATATTACAAAAGCGTATTCTGAACAGTTAGGTATCTTGTCAGTATGTAATTCAAAAGACACATGGGTTGGTGCAGTAGTATGAGAATTAAATATATTGGAATGAAAAGTTCCACAAAGAAAAATGGATGCCCTGTATGCGGTGCGAAAGCCAAATCAAACACATCTTACGAGTATTCAAAACGTATGTGTTTGCCTAGTGGCATAGTAAAAATATTCCTTATGAACAAAGTTGAGGAAGTATCGTATGAAGATGGTGTATTCCTAAAAGGCTTTAAATACGTCTACGGAGGAAAACTTTATTATCCCTTTGTCGAGGTGTAGGAAATGCTAAAAGGCCTCTTAGAAGACGTTATAGAAGCGTGTGAAGAAGATTTTGAAGGATTGGCTAGTGAATTAGAAGAAACCATGCGAGAAGAAGCTCCAAGAGGGAGTAGATTCTATGCCCAAGAAATGACAAGTATGCCATGGAATGAATATAGGCCAGGTGCTTTAAAGGATTCGATCACGAAAGAAAAAGTATCTAATACCGAATATCTAATCGGTGTAGATGCAGACAAACTAGAAAAAGATTCTAGAAACCCTTCTCACGTTGATTATTCACCAATGGTACAGAATGGAACTAAACGTGTTTATACGTTAGTACGTAAAAATGGAAGGCCATTCGTTTGGGTAGATGAAATGGGAAAGAAACACTTTGCACACAAAATTAAGATGCCACCTAGAAAGGCAAATGATTTTGTTGCTAGAGCGGTATCTAAATTTGATGCAAAAGTTAAATAAAGGAGATTAAAAATGGAAGAAAAAGTTGTAAAAGCTAAAAAGACTCCTGAACAGAAAGTAGATGTTCAAGCATTTGTTTCACGCAAATTAAACGCTTTAAATCAATTAGGCGGTGCTAAAGCAGAGCGTGCTATGGAGCGTGTACTAAAAGCTACAATGGGAGGGCAAAAATAATGTCTAACTGTAACATTAACAAAATCATTAGTGACAAATTAAGTGTCTCTAAATTAACTAAAACTCAAGAAATTGATATTACTATCATGAGTGATATTGATTCTTGTTTAAAAATCAACACTCGTAAATTTGAAAAGATTACAGGTACTTCTAGTGCTTATGCATCACGTACTATTGCACCTGATTTAATCAACGTTTGCGAATCATTTGGATGTAAGAATACAGGTACATTGTTCATCACTTCTAAAGAAAAGGATGCAGAAGGTGCAGACGGAAACAAAGTACACACAAGTGGTGCTGTATTTAAAGCATTGAAAAATGCATTAGACTTTGCAGCAGGTGTTGTTTACTACTACGTAAATGTTCCTCAAGCAGGTACTTACACTATCACAACAAAGATTTCAGATGTTTTAGATCATGAAATGACTAACGCAGATGAATATACTAGCACTTTAAAAGCAGATAAAGAAGGATTCTACCCTGTACAGATTGACCTATCTACTGTTCCTACAAAGGAATCGGGTAAAGGATGGGAAGCAAGTACATCTGGTGTCCGTTTAAGTATTGAAGTAGCATTAACAGATAAATCATCAGATAGTATCTTGATTGGTCTTTCTTCAATCTCTTTCTTTGAAGAATTTGCAGACTTAGATTCTAACAACGATATTAAAGTAAGCTGCTTATCAGGATTTGATGGTGACGATACTGTAGACCCTGTAGATACAAGTTGCTTTGATGATTCTTATGATGATGATTCTGCTTCTATTGAGCGTTCATTTACAGGAACACAATTAACATCTAACTACTTAACTATGAACCCATTCATTGGCAAAGGAGATAAATCTCAAGGCTTTATGATGCGTACTCAGGAAGTAGTTATTGAAGCAGATAAAGATCATCATGAATATGGTTCAATCCATATTGCAGACCACTATGTTGAAGAATGTGGATTTATCTATGCAGCATTGAGTGACCAATGCAATATCACAGATTCTACATTGAACCGAATCAACACTCCATTATTGGCTAACTTAGATGAGTCTCAATACCAAGTATTGAACAGTAAAATAAATCCAAGCTTAGACATTGAAGGTTCAAAAATTTACTTCAACAAAAACTTAGTAGGTAAAACATTAAAGATTTCTTATCCAATGACTGTTGATGTATTGCAACACTATGTAGCAAACAACGATAGCTTAAAGAATAAGAGAGCTAAAGTTACAATCACTCGTTATAGAAGTGATGGAACTGCGGAAGTATTTACTTACCACAATGCAAAAATTACTTCATTCCCAATGGGTATCCCTGATGACGGAGCGTTTGAATTTAGTTTAGCGTTCAAGAAAGATACTCGTGGAAACTGGTATGAAGTTTATGTAGTAAACAAAGCTAACGCTAATTTATAGAAATTGAGAGGCAAATGAGATGGAAGAACAAAAGATTTTAGAACCAACACAGTTAAATACCATGATTGAAAAGTTAAAAGTAGCTCGTGAGGATGATACTCCTCACGCAGTCTATGGCAATGGTGGTGAAATTGCAGTTGTTGGTGATGCAAATAAGACAGATGTTAAAACAATTGATATTGAAGTGAACTTCAGATTCACTGAAAAAGAAATCGAAGAACATAAAATTGATGTTCCTGAGAATGCTAAAAGAGTAGGGCAATACGTTATGTTCGATAAGAAGTTTGAAAATCTAACATTATCACCTAGACAAGATATGAAGATGGTAGAAGCTTTAATCGAAGTAAAACCATTACTATTGGATGCAGAACAAATCCTTGACCCATATAAAGAAAAATTCCAAGAAATCGAGGAATATTATGGTCACAAATTCATTGAAGGAAAAGATGGAATCGTTACAACAGATGCAGATGACGAAGAAGTGAACAAGACTATGGTTCAGATTTATGAAGCGTATATGAAAGAAGCAAACGAACAGATTTTCCATTTATACGCTCAATCATCTACAAATTTAGTTGATGGACTTTATAAAGTTGTTGCAATTTTCTTAGGATTAGATGAATTTTATGAAGATCACATGATGCAATATTCAGTTTTAACTTGCATGATTAGCCTAATTATCAAATATCCTGAATTATTCAATGAGGTAGAAACGGTTTTTATCAAATAATTGATAAGGGGGATGATAAAAAGGATTCAGTAAAAAAAGCAAAGTCTTATGTTGCAGAACTAAATCTTTATTCAACCATGGCTCATTATGTCGGTAAAATTCTAAAAATACGCCCCAATGAGATATTAGACCATTGGGGTGTTTCTGAATTAGTTGTAGCCTTTGGGTACTACGCAAATCTACAAAGCGATAAAACATGGAATGAAATCAACGAGGCAAATAAAAATTCTAAAAAGAAAATACCTCAGATTGACAGATATGCGGTTCATTTCATTCAGAAAACAGATTTAGCGAAGGAGTCCGAAGATGTCAGTACGTGAAGTCGGTGCTAGGTTAGTCCTTGACATTAAGGATGCCGAAGCAAAGATAAAACAACTTGAAAAAGAGTTAAAAGATATTGAAAAGGCAAAGCTCAAATTTGATGCTAACACCAATGAATTAGAAAAAATTAAGGCAAGATTAGAAGAAATCAAAAAAGAAAAGGAAGCTTTAGAGAAGCAAAGAATATCTCTACAAGTCGATTTGGATAATCTAGCAAATTTAAAGAATCAATTATTGGATGTTAAAGATGATATTAGTGAGCTTAAAAAAGAGCTATTAGCCTTGAGTAATAAAAAGCTTTCTATTGATATTGATTTAAAAGCAAATGCCAATGAAATTCATGATGTCATTAATGACATGACACTAGGTGAAAACGATAAAAACGACAAGCTTAAAGGATTATATAGTGCACGTGAAGCTCTCAAATACGATATGCGAGATGTTGGCATTGAAATTGATGAAGTTCAAAAGAAAATTAACAATCTTAACAAAGAAAAAATCAAGATTGAAGCGAACATCAGTGAATTAAATGATGCTCAAAAATTGGTTGATGAGATTGATAATTCAATCACAGATTTAGATAAAGAAAAAATAAAATTAGAAGCTGATTCTTCTAAGTTAGAAGATACAAATAGAAAACTAGATGAAACCATTGAAAAAGAGAATGATGTAAGAAGCACAAAAGCAGATATTGAGTCACAAGTTATCGGTTATCAAGATAGCTTGGATAAACTTAACAGACTTCAACAAGCTGCTAAAGCTTTGAAAAATGCTAGTAAGATTACATTTGATATTGGAAATAAGATGTCAAATCTAGGATCTAGTATGTTGAACATTGCCAAGAATTTCCAAAACAATCCAATAGGAGATATTGGACGATTCTTAGTACAAGGTGTTGGATATTCTAGTTTGTATAGATTGGTTTCAAGTACACAAAACGCAATTGGTGATGCACTTTCAAATGGTGTTAAAAGATACGACACAATCAACGTTGCGAAAAGAACATTATCCACTGTAGTAGGTGATGTAGACGATTCTACAACGAAAATCCAAAATATGATTGATAACCTAGATGAAAGCATTTTGGGCCTACCAACCACTTTAGATGATGCTCTAAGCCATGTTACGAGATTTACTTCAATCAATCATGATTTAGACAGGTCTCAAAAGCTATTCTCGGCAATTAATGATTCCATTTTGACATTCGGTGGTGATTCTGATGGAGTAAACAATGCGGTTACTCAGTATTCTCAAATCATGGGTTCTAAAATGGATGCTCGTACATTGAGGTCAATGGAAGATGCAGGTATGACACCAGCCTTAACTGCTATTGCAAAGAAATTTAATATGTCATTTGCAGAGTTTAGAGAAGCGTTTACAGGGCCAAATCCAACTATTTCATTACAACAATTTGAAGACGCTCTGATTGAATTGGATGAAAAAGGCGGTGGTGGCCTAAATTCGTTGGCAACTATGGTTAAATCGTCTGTATCTACAATCTCTAACGCTTTTGATTTAATCCCTAAGAGATTAAGTAAAGCCGAAGAAAAGTGGTTAGGTGCATTAGATGAGGTTTCAACAGAATTGACGGGAGCTACAATCTACGGAAATATCTACAAACTTTCTCAAAAAGTTGAAGGCTTAGGAGATAAAGGTGCGAACTTCATTAGAAGTCATAAAAAAGAGATTGGCGAAGGTATAGATTTCATTAAAACGAAGTTCTCTGAATTATGGAGTGTTTTAAAAACATTCAGTTTCAAAGATTTTGTTGGTGGATTTAAACAGGGATTAGATGATTTCAAAGGAGCAATAGATTTCTTCAAACCTCTTGTTGGTGATCTATATGATTTCGCAAAAGATAAAATCACTGAAATGGGAGACGGAAACTTTTCTAAAGGGTTAGGACGTTTCGTATCAGACTACATCCAAATTGGTATTGGATTAAAGTATGCTGGTAAGTTAATGAAACTTGGAAGCGGTGGAATTAGTCTTTTAGGAGATTTAGTAAACGTTGCTTCAAAATTCAAAGGAAATAGTTTCAATATTCCTTTCCTAGGAAAGCTAGGAAGTAAATTTAGTTCTATTAAAGATGTATTCAAGAGTTCAGATGAGATTACTGCTGCTACAAGCACTCCAAAAACTTTTGATGTAGAAGGATTTAAAAATAAATTATCTTCATTAGCTATCATAGCTGGTGGGGCAGGAACAATCATTCTTTATTGCAAAGCGATAAAGGAAATTGAAAAGAATGTTCCAAATGACGTTACAACATTGCCTTTACGCTTAGTTAACTTGTTCTCAATTATGGGAGCTATGAGTGGATTAGGAGCAATAGATGCAGGATTATCAAAACTTCTAGGATACGAAAACGTTCTAACAGGAGTTGCGTTAATGATAGGTCAAGGCGGAGCTTTATGGCTATTTGCTAAAGCAATGCAAGAGCTAGATAAGACTATGCCTGATGGCGCTAGTGCTTTTGACGATAAATTGACTGGATTGGTTGAATCAATCGTATTAATGGCCACTATAACAGGTGGACAAGGTGCTTTAGGTGTATATACAGGTGGAATTTCTACATTGGCCCAAGTGCTAGGAATGGTAGCAACATCAGGACTAGCTGGTACATTGATTGCTTGTGCTAAAGCTATGCAAGAAGTAGATAAGAATGTTCCTTCAAACACAAAAGGACTTAAAAAGAAAATCCAAGGAATTATGGATGTTATTGATATGTTTGAAGGCGGAGGAACATTGTCTTCTTGGTGGAGTCAAGTTATTAAAAGTTCTGAGTCTTTATGGAAAGATATGGAGACTTGGAATATCACTAATATTCTAGAGAAACTTGTTACTATTGGAAAATCAATTTCAAAAGTGCAAGGAATGAGTATTGATAGCAGTTCTTTCAACGATCAATTTGAAGAAATTCAAGAGGTTGTTAAGAATATTAATGATTTTGAGTTCCCAACAGTAAGTACATCAAGTGCAACAAATATTGCAGATGCAAACAGTATCGTTGAGAACTATACAACAATGGCTTCTAGCCTATCTGAATTATCTAGCATTAATGCTAGTTCGATAAATGTTGATAATTGCGTAAGCAATTTAAAGAACGTTGCAAGCGTTGTTCAAGAAATGAAGAAGATTGTATTCCATGATGTTACAAAGAATATTAAATCTAATTTAAATGCTACAAATGCTCAAGAGTTCCTAGATACATTGAAGATTTTGGAACAGATTGTTCCTGAATTTGGAAACTTGCAAGCAGTAATGACAAGCAATCCTTTACCAAAGGCAGAAGATATTAAAAAGACAATTGAGAGTATTTCTCAAGCAATTGGATATATTTCTGTAGCTGGTGTTGGAACAGGAAAAGACAAGAATATGTTGTCTTATAACTTGAAACAACTACCTGATGCCGAGTTATTTACAAACGCATTAAATGCTATCACTACTTTAGGCGATATAATCCTTAAATTTGGCACTTTGAATGTTTATTCAGATGGTTTTGATTTTGAATCACTACGAGCAAATATTAAGCAAATTGGAGATGTAATCAATGATTTAGCAACTAACAAAGGATTGACAAAAAATACCAAAAATATTGGCAGTGTTGATACAACAGTTACTAAGTTAAAAACGATTTGTGATAACTTAAATTCTATCGTTGGATTAAATCTAGACTTTGTTAAGGTTGGAGAAGTCACAACAGGTATTCAAACATTCCTAAACAATGTTAAAGGATTGAAAGTTGGAGAAGCTACTACAGATGTTGTTACAGAGGTAAACTCAATCGTTACTTCATTCCACAACATGGCCACAACTTTATCAAATATGAAGTCTGAATTTAATACCTCTGGTACAGATATGGCCAATGGAATTATTGAAGGATTCAAAAGCATTGATATTGAAGGTTCATTTGGAACTAAGATTGAAAATGCTAAAGCTTCATTAAAGAAGAAAAGCTTCAAATCAGTAGGTAAGAAGTTTGGAAAAGATGTTGTAAGTGGATTTAGTGAAGGTATCTCTAATATGTCTAGTTCAATCTCTAATCAGATTACTATGATGTATGGATATTCAACACGATTCACAGATTTAGGACAATACTTAGGAAGTGCGTTTAAAAATGCGTTCAACAATCAGTCAGGTAACATTAATACAGGTGGTACAACAAATCCTAAAGTAAACATGGGAAATGAATCTAAAGGAAACAATATTAAGTTTGCTCAAGGTGGCCCAGTTTACTTAAAACGAGGTGGACAACCTATTGTTATGAAACCTAGCGGAACAGATACAGTGCCTGCTATGTTAACTCCTGGTGAGTATGTAATGAAACGTAGTGCAGTTAAGAAAGCAGGTCAAAGCTTCATGGATAAAGTAAATAACATGGATTTGAAAGGTGCGTTCAAAGAATTGTCTACTAGATATGGTTCTCAAGTTGGAAGTGTTGTTAATAAGAATGTGACTATCAACAATAATGATAATCGTGTTACAAATAACAGTATTGCTTTCAACGAAGGAAACGAAAGAAGGCAGGCTATCAAAGTAGGTAGATGCTTGAGAGGTTTGGCATAATGACTTGTTATAACTTAAACCCATTAAAAACATACGTTCAGTTCAATGATCTTGTAATAGACAGTGCGGAGGAGATTTCCTCTGCCTCTCTAAAGCAAGATACAAAGACTGCAACGCAAGAATATAGTTACGGACATGGTAGTTATGTTGCTTTCCAAAATAATCAACAGTTTCTTACGGAAGGTGACTTGTCCTTAACATTGAATTTTAATTATGAACATTTTCATGATGAAGATAGAAGATTCCTACGTGACTATTTCAATTTGAATTTGCTTAAACCTGGAAGGTTATGGGCAATTCAAGATAACAAATTGATTTGGGCATGGGCCTATGTCACAGGATTTAGTGAAGATTACAAAAAATACCAAGGTTATCTATCAATGGATATTGATTTTAAACTTTGGGAAGGTGTATGGCATATCGCAGATACAAAGAAAACATTCTTAGTTCCTTATTCTGTATGCAATATACTAGATTGTGAGGATTTCAGAGATGCTCAAGAGTGCATATCGTGTTGCGTTGCTTGCCCTCCTGATATGGAAACTTGCAATTCGTGTTTATGCGATTGCGGAGACATAACAGAGGAAACATCCTTATGTGTAATGGGAACTAAAGCATTGGAAGATTTTATGAATTGTGGCAATTCATACAAGATTGTCTACGATTGCATCAAAGGTGAACAGATTTTCGGTGATGATTTAATAAAAAATAAAATCTGTAAAAAAGATTATTGTGTTGAGTCAATTGCTGGAAGATTCTACAGTGGAACAATATTAGATACAGATAAGGTAAAGTTGATTCTAGATGGTAAATTCCAAAACCCTGAAATTGAAATCAACGGAAACAAAATGATGATTTTAGGTGAATATGATGGAATTTTAACACTTGATTCAAGTTGGAACTTATACTTTACTGCGGATGGATGTTGTTCATCAGAGGAAGTAGATTTAGATAATCTAGTGATCGAAGATGAATTTGGATTCACAGTACATCATGGAATGAATAGATTAGTTGTCACAGGCTCATGTTGTAAGATGGCTTGTGTATATATAGATGTTGATGAACTTACAAATTAAGGAGGCTTGCAGTGGCAAATGTAAAAAGTTATTGCACTGCTTGTGGAAAGTTAAAAGATAGCAGTGCAGAGTTTATCCAAAATGGTGTTACAGATTCAATCTGTACGTCTTTAGGAAACGATACAGGCTTAAATTCTGAAAATGGCAATAATACGTGTACAGACATGGAAAATGCCAACGATTGCCTTACAAAAGGCTTGTATGACATCATAGATGGATTTGATTTGTGTGATTGGAAATTATTCATGAGTCAATATGCTAACAATGATTACAACATGAAAGCAGCTATGATTTGTTGGATGTGTGGATTGCAAGACCAGTTGTATAATCTTCAACTTCAAAATTTGGCAATCGAAACACAATATACTATTCAACAGTCCACACCTGGATTGAGTGTCGCAATTGACAGACAAGGTAATTTCAGATTCAATTATTCAGATTGGATTCATACAAGTGGATATACGAAAGTAGCGGACGGAGTTATTACGGGAAAAGTTGATTTCTGTATGAAACCTAACAAAGATAAGAGTGCTACATACAAATTCAATAGCGTTACATTGAAACACTACTCTTATAAAATGACTGGAGTTTCAGCAGGTTCAGCTCCTACTATTTCGATTCGTGTTCCTAATAGGAGTGGGTCGTTGGTATATCATAAAATCACAAATACTTCATTTGAAGAAGATATTAACAAAACAGTTGAATTAAGCATGAGTGGAACAGTAAAAGCTGGAGAAACAACAAATTGGTTGCAATTCCTTTCTATTTATGTTGATTGGGTAGAAGATGATGAAATATCTCTACATACTCGTTTTGTAAATGATAACAAGGTGAATTTTGTTATCTGTAGAGATTAGGAGGTACACATAAATGAATAAAGATGTTTGTTCTGCTTGCGATTCTTTAAAAGCTACAAGCAGTAATTTCATTCAAAAAGGTGTAACAGATACTATTTGTGCAAATCTTAAAGCAAACCAAGGATTTGAAAACAAGGGCCACAATAACTGTACAGATATGCATGATATGAACGATTGTCTATTAGGCGGATTGTTGGAAAAGATTGATACAATTGATGTTTGCGATACAAAAGAAGCTATCAGAGATTTGGAAAAGAATTTAATCAGTATCATGGATGTAATGATTTGTTCTGATTGCGGCCAATGGGAAGAAATCGAGAAACTATGGGCAGAAATCCAAAAGCTTTGGAATGCTATCAGAGATTTACAAGGCAAAGTTGGAAAACTTGAAGGCAGTGTTGGTAATATGTACAGTGCGGTTGAAAAGATTCTTATTAACCTTAAAAACAGTGGTGCATGGAAACAAACTGGAGATACTGTATTTGAAGGAAAATTCAATGATGGAAGAAGCATTGCAACAGGTAATATCAATATCTTTGGTGGTACTCCTGATGGAAACTCATACATCCGTACTAATAACGGAAGTTCTGAGAATGATTTGGCTGGTGGTGTTTAATGGCATGGCAAAACTTTCATGGAGCTTACGATAACACAGGGCCATACGCAAACGTAGTATTAGGTGGAAATCCAGGTGATACCGCAGACTTTGGATTCCCACTTGCTATTGCCCATTCTAAAGGATATGGAAAAGGTATCAACTTTTCAGATGATGGAAACTATGGTGTTACATTCACATTAGATTTAGTTGGATATGGTGTAACGGATGCTGGTCAATATACAGGAAACGGAAAGTATGTACAGTATGGTGGAAGATATAACTATATTTTGATCATTAGCGTTTCTAACAACAATAAAGCATCATGGAGAGAGATTTACAATCAAGTAATATTCTCTCATGCAGATACATGGCCATTAGCTTATTCATCAAGTTGGGAAACAGTAGCACAAAATAGTCAATGGAATGGTAAGCTACAACTTCCAACAGATACAACACACGTTAAAGTTGAATTAAGAGGTGAAGATGCTACATTCCCTTACGAGAATATATATTCAATTCAACAGGTTATCCCTGATTTCAGACCATGGGCAGTAAGAAAAGGCGGTATATTCTATTCTTTGGATAGAGCTACAGGATGGTTTAAAAAGAGAGTTAAAGATTCTTGGGTCACTATTGGCAAGTACAGTGCCGATAAAGCAAATAAAGAAAACCAAGGGTCAAGTAGAATTAGAAAAAATGGTAAATGGGTAGGACAAGGCAAAATTGGTAGTTAGGAGTAAATATGATTCCTTACTTTGAAATATTAGAATTTGGAAAAGTTAAGAAAAGATTCAGAGAAGCTTTAAGCACAATCAGTTTTTCAAATGAGTTGATGACAGTACCTGAAATGCAAATCACAATTCCTAACGAATACTACGATTTAATCTCAGGAAGAAAAGAAATGCGAGTAATCATGGATTGTGGAGTTTTCTATGGAATGATTACTGACTACAAACCCTCTGTAAGTGGTTTAAACATATCTCTAACGCACGTAATTAACGAATGGACATATAGACAAGTTCCAACGAATTATGCGGTTAAAAACGCTCTTATAAAGAACGTATACGAAAGTGAAGATATGTATTATTCAACTCAGTGGAAGATGAATTTTGAAACTGAGATTGATAATGAAAAGATTGACTACGTTTATTCTAGACAATCTAAATTAGATGCACTTACTAAAACTTGCGAATTGACACCATCTGTTTATTGGAGAGTTCCATTTACAAATGATAAGCAAGTTGAAGTTGGATATTTTGGAAAGAAACAACCTGTTATGCTTTCCAATAAGCCAACGTTAGGGAGAAACTACAGAATCATTGGCGAACCTACAATGGAAACCGATTTTTCAGATGTTATCAACCTTGCTACAGTTTATGCCAATAAATCTGATAGTGGTATGTCATCTTTATCATTGAGAGAAGTATATAACGATAAAAGCTTGCAGAATCCTAAATTCCCTGTAGTTATTTTGAGATCAAACATAAATAACGAGCGTGATTATGAATATGTAGACTTTCCTAAATTAGCTCCTAACAATCAATTGGAGTACTCGATTATTGATACAGAGTCGGTTGGATATGAAAGCGGTGTATTCATTGAAGGAACATTTGCCTTTGATGATTTATCGCCATTCAGTCTAGAGGATATGACAAAAGACTCTAAGGATTATAAATGGGTCATTCCTAAAGAGCAGAGATATTTAACTGATACAGAGGAAATAAACAATGCTAAAGCTTTATGGCACTCTTTAAAAGACATTTGGAGTAAATCCGCTATTGCAGCTTTATGTGGTTCATGTCATGTGGAATCAACATTAAATCCTAACTTGTATCAAATGGGTGATGTTCCCGATTCTCAAAAAGGATTTGGATTAGTTCAGTGGACTCCATACACACGAATTACAAATTGGCTTGGCTCTCATGGATATTCAAGCTACACAATGTATGGAAAAGGGGAAGTAGCTAAGTTGGTTGAAGAATGGTCAACAAATGCTACAAATGGCCCTTGGATTCCTACTCCTTCATATAACATCACATTCCAACAATGGTCACACATGGAAGCCGACATGAATTACATGGTAATGGCTTTTATGGCAGATTATGAACGTGGTGATACATCTATTGATTTACAGTATCAAAAGCGTATTGAATTTGCTCAACGTATTTATGGTTTGATTCCTGAGTGGGAACAAGATGATAACGGAACTACAACCGATACAGATAAAACACAATCTCGTCCTTGGAACGCTCAGAATTTTATCAATACATGGAATGGTCAATCTATAGACATGGATGGTGTGCCAATTGAACAACCATATCAATGTGTAGATGCGTGGAAGAAAGCATTACAAACATTAAATTATCCAGACCCTACAAGAGCTATAGGCGGTGATGGATACGCAGATTACATTTGGTATAACAGAGATGAATTAGGTTATTCTCAGTACTTTGATTATGTTAGTACACCTCAATTTGGTGATTGGTGCATATTCGGTAGAGGTGGTGACACACCTGCATCACACGTTGCAATGTACGTTTCAGATGCTGGCAATGGAAGAGCGAATTTCTTTGGCCAAAACCAACCTTATCCATATTGCAATACAACAACAATCAGTACATCAAATATCATTGGTATTTTCAGAGTAAAGAGTGTTTATGTACAACAGAGCATTGATCCTGAGTCTACAAACGGAACAACTATCATTACTGATAACGATAGAATATATGCGGCCAAGGTTGTATATGATTGTGCCTGTAGAAAACTAATCAATGCAAGAAGAAAGTTTGCTATCAATACTTCTTGTGAAGCATTACCTAAAGAGGTAAACGTAGGTGATAGAATAAGATTTATTTATGATCTCAATTTATTGCAATTGGGAAGTTGTAATAGATACATGAAACGTATTCTAAAACAAGACGATTGGTTCTATATCACAAGCCTACAAAGAGAAATAGATAAAACAGGAATTGAAATAGATACATTGACACTAGAGAAATTCCTTAGAACAGATAGAGACGGAAAGAGTGAGTAGTTATGGATATTAGTAAGGCGATAAATATATTAGCTGATAGTGTCTATGATTTAAAAGAAAAAGGAAGATACAATTCCATTCAACGTAGAAACCACACAGTTGACTTTTATGGGTATGAGTTCCCTAGATGGGGATGCTCAAGTTCTAAACCAGCGGTAATAGGAATGTCAATTTCTCAGGATTTGATTTATTATGAGCGTTTTGAGTTTAAACTAGTAATAGATAATTCTACTGCTACAAACTTTAATATCGAGATTGAAGGAATCGACATGACACCATATTTCAAGCAGCAATTCAACGGAGCGTGGATTACAGGCAACGGACTATGGCCTGGGCAATACTCTAATTTTGATGTTCTTAAAGCTTGTGGATATCTTTCAGAAAGCGATAGAAACAAAATACTAGACCCAGGATATAAGACAATCAAAGTAACAGGAAACGGTAATTTCGATTGTACGTTAGTAAATTATCTTAAATATAGTCATGTAAACAGATAAGAGGCATCTATGAATAGATATGAACAAAGGATTGAAAACCTATCAAATCATGTAAAACAAAATCCTAGAGATTGGCAGTCTGCCATATCGCTATTGAAATTGAACAGTCAACAAATTGACTTTAAAAGAAAACAAAAACAACAGTCTGCTAGATTGTCTATCAAAGCATACAAAAAGGAGGTTGTGTAGATGGAAAACAAATATAGCACTTCGGGAATTGGAGAAGATATTATCCGTAGTTTTACACAAATTGCAAGTGCAGAACTACACGCTAAAACCTTATTAGAAAAACGTATTTCTGAGGTTGAAAATGGATTAATTAGTGAAGAAGAAATTCCTGATAATTTAGAAAAGATTGAAGCACTAAAGGATGAAATTGATGATTATGCAAATATCAGACGTTCTCAAATGCTTTATCTATACAATTCTTTTGGTAGTAAAGGGGATAGAGAACAGTGGTGTTTAGTTAAACATTTAAGTATGGCTATGTACACTGCATTTGAAGCATATCAAGCTTCTGATAGAGACCCCGAATTATTAAATATTGCTTTGGAGATTAACAAGAAGTTTATTGAAGCTTGTACAAAATTCTTAGGTGTAGAAATTACTTCTTGTGCATCTTGTTTTGCAGACATTATGAAAGCTGGAGGAAAATAATATGCAACCTGTAGTATGTAATAAAGATATGGCGGTATCGTTTCCTTTAAAAGATGGTGATTGCGAATTTTGGCTAGAAATCGTTGATTCTGCAGATGATATTACTAATCCAAGTAGAGACCATGCGTATGTGGATTCAAAAGGATTGTTCTATATCTACAACGGAAAAGAAATTCAAGTAATTAATGACCATGCGAATTTAAAAATCAAATGGGGAAATATGATTGGCGATATTTCTAATCAATTGGATTTAATTGAAATTCTAAATCAATTCGTAAAGACGATTTCTGTAAACGGAACAAATATTGCCAAAGACAACGACAAAAACATTGCTATTCAAGTGCCTATCACAACTATTAAATTAGATGGAAACACGATTAGTCCTGTTGATTATATTGTCAATCTAGATTTAGCTAGTGTTTATGCAAAGAAAACTGAAATCCCTAAAAATGTATCAGAGCTTCAAAATGATGCTGGATATATTAAACAAGAAGTTGTAGATCAATTAGTTCCTATCAAAACAATCAAGGTTAATGACGTGACGATACAACCTGATGAAAACCATGCAGTAAATATCGAAGCAATTCGTTATAAAGTTGGAACTGCCGACCCAAACACAACAAATTGCCCTAACGGATATTTCTACTTTCAGATAGGAGACTAATCCATGGCTTATGTAGGTGGAGGATGGGCATTACTTGGAAATCATCTAATTTGGTCATACAGTGGCAAATGTAATATGTATTTCCAAGTATACGCATGGAGCGAACAAGATGCTATAAATAATAGGTCTACAGTCCATACAAGAACAAGGATTTTAGTTGAAAACAAAAACCCAAGCTATTCAGGTTATCATGTTGAACAAGATTGGTCTGCTGGAGTTACAGGAGCACCAAATTATAGTGCTCGTGCAACATTTTCAGATGGTGGAGCTGGTACAAGCAAAGAATATATTCTACAAAATGGTTCATTTACTGTTAACCATGATTCTAATGGTAATGCATCAAGCGAAATACGTTATTGGTTTAATGGAACATATACAGGAGCTATAGGAAGCCCTACAAGCACAAATGTAGTAAACATCTCACTTCCTAAAATTGATAGAACCGCATATAAGGCAACGATAAGCAATGTTGGAAGTACGTACAAAACAATGTACTGTACAATTTCTGTTCCGTTTGAGTCCGTAGAGAATCAATGGAGTAGAGATGGCAGTAATTGGACAACGTGGAATAAATCAATAAAAGCTGATACTCCTTTTGTAGATACACGGACAGGATTAAACCCTAATACGACTTACACTTTCTATTATCGTTTCAAAAGAAAATATAACGGAGTTTGGAGTGAAGCGGTCAGTTTTACTGCGACAACTAAATATCCTAATGCTCCTTCAAAAGGAAGCGTTTCTTTAAGCTCGTTAACGTCAAATTCTGCAAAAGTTAGTTGGAGCGGATTCTCATTAGGAGACATGGCAACTGATTATTCTTATCAAACATCTAATGATGAAAAAAATTGGACAGACCGAGGCAAAGAAACAAACTTAACCATTGGCAATTTAAAGCCAAATACGAAGTATAAATTCTATGTAAGAATGGTCGATAACTATGGTCAACCTTCGTTAGCAGCTAGTACATCATTTACAACATTGGACCCTGAAAAACCAAATGTATGTGGTATTGAATGTACACGGTTAACACCGTTTGGCGGTATGTTTTCTTGGCATGGATTCTCTGTAAATGAAGGAGCTACAATAGATCACTACGAATATTCTCTAGACGATTCAAATTGGATTAATGTAGGAACTGATACGCAAATTAATTTAGACAATTTAATCCCTGAAACAAGTTATACATTATACGTTCGTATCGTTGATAACTTCGGCTCTAAATCAGATAGTGCTACATTCAGTTTTAAAACATTGGTTGACCAATTAAAAATTGCATACAATACAAATTTGTATCAAGCAGAAATTCTAACTAAAGACGGAGTAGACATCTTAGCTAAGAATGGAGATAATTTGATTG
>ULMG01011456.1_pt1 | contig 25868 bp, 17 predicted proteins | sample 1951601 | NCBI WGS metagenome assembly ULMG01 (sample SAMEA4835545, study PRJEB28245) | human gut metagenome | biome: gut microbiome; material: fecal sample | place: Denmark | collected 2008
TTTATTGATTTTATCTTAGAAAATTTGTATATTTGTAAAAACAGAGATATATGAAAGGAAATGTAATTATTACAGGAGGAAATAGTCAGTTAGCACAATGCATAAAATCAGTATTATCTACAAGGGAAATGTCTTTTTTGTTTGATTATAATTATATTTTTGCAACTTGTGAAGAACTTGATATTACAGAAGAAGAAAATTTAGAAAACTTCATTTCTAAATATGATGATGTAAAATATATTGTTAATTGTGCAGCATATACAAAAGTTGACCAAGCACAATTAGAATCTGAAGCATGTAAAAAAATAAATACTGATGGCGTTAAAAATCTTGGAATGTATTGTAAAGAACATGACATTTTTTTAATTACGTTTGGCACTGATTGTATGTATGGAAGTCAAAGAGCATTAGTATCAATAACAGAAGGAATTACAGAAGATGATGATGAATATTGCCTTAGAGATTTTGTTGGTACAGAAAATGTTTATGATAACAGTTATTTTAATTTGTGTAAATTATGGCCAGCAAATGAATATGAAAAGCATTTTTTATTTATTAACACTTCATGGCTTTATTCTGAATTTGGCGATAACTTTGTAAAGAAAATATATGACGCAGTAAAAAATGGAGAGCGCAAAAAAGTTGTAATAAACCAAATAGGAACGCCAACATATGCACAAAATTTGGCAAGGTTTATAATTGATTACATTGAACTTGATGAAAAGCCACTATTGAGTGACGGATATAAGTCAATGTTAAATTTTGCAGATAAAGGCATTGCGTCTTGGTACGATTTAGCAAAAACCGTTGAGGATATTATAAAAGAAAACAGTGCAACAGAATCTCTTATACATCCTTGTTTATCATCAGAATTTCATACAAATACATATAGTCAACATTATACGCCATTAAATACAAAATTGCTTGAAGATAAGTTTGGGGTTGATGCCTATACAAGATATTGGAGGGAAGATGTTGAAATGTGTGTTAAAAACTTAAAACTAATAGAAAAAAATCTCCTTGATGAACAATAAAAAAAAGAACTGAGTTATCAGTTCTTTTTTTTATCAATAGTAATCGTAAATCTTTTGTAATTGTTAAAAATCATTTAACAGTGAAAAGGCTCACTCTCTATCAAGAAAGTGAGCAATTTTATCACGGTATTTTTAGGCAATAAAATGTGTTTTCTGTAAGTATTTTACTTGGTTTAATATCATAATGCACATGGTATTCTTTTATTATTCTTTGTTTAATCCTCCTTGTTACCAAAGCAATCTTTTCCTCAAATCTTTTAATCCCTGTTTTTATTATATAAAGCAATCTTCCATAACTTATACCAAATTTTTTGTAGTCTGAAATAGCCTTTATAAATTCAGGGTTTTCTTTGCTGTTTTTAATGAAATTGTAATTTTCATATAATTTATTAAGCCAAATACAAGCCTCACTTTCAATTATATATTTATCAACATCAAATGCAGAGCCGTTTTCAACTTTATTTTTAACATAACCGTACATACCATTTACCATTGCATCCTGTTCAGCACATCTTGTTGCATAAATTGTTTCTGCAAGAACCCTATCATAAACATTGTTAGAACATATATTATTTTTAACAAATGCGTTAAGTTCATCACCGCCAAAATCTTTTCCCATCATTTTTGTTTGAAATAAATGTTCCATTTCATGATGTATTGAATTATAAAACTCCCTATCATCATATTTACCATCAATAACAACTAGGCATATTTTTATGCTTAATTTTGAACCCATTTTATAAAATCCATTATGAAACTCTCCATGCTTATTTAAATAAGCATTATATTCTTCATCATTTACAAAATATGCAATTGTATAATATACTGTTATGTTACTCCCATTGAAAACATCATTTAAGAAACCGTCATAATAATCATAGCCAAATTGACTATGCTCAACATCGGTTTTACCAACTTTTTTCTCAATTTTTTTTGTAACTCCATAGACAAACAAATCAAGTTCATCATTTATTCCTTGCGTTTCAACAATTATTTTGTTTATTCTCTCTATTAACAATTTATTCATCATGTTTATTTTTCCATACATATTTAATAAGCCCACAATCCCATATTTTATAATATCCTAGCTTTCTTGTCATTTCTGATTCTGTCATTGTTAACGGCAATCCATATTTTTTGTTTAATCTTTGCTTTCTAAAATTGAATTTATGGATTCTTTCACAATGCCCATTTGTATACCTATAATCAGGTGATAATATGGAATCCTGAACAAACCCAAGTTTTGTGTATAAATTGTTTTCAATATTAAAACACCATCTTCTGTCAAGAAATGATTTTACTTCACTTGGCTTATATTCTTTTATAAAAGCATTAAATAGTTTAGATGCAACACCAGGGCAAGAATAATTCGTATTTGTTGAAAATCTATTTAAATTCCATGTCTTTCCCTCGTTTAAAAATGTCATTACGCCAACCAACGTATCATTGTAATAAGCGCCATATGCAACAGTATATCCTACAAATCCCTGAATATGATATGTGCTTAAAAAGGTTTTCACTTCATCTTTATTTTCAATTTTTTTAACAACGCATTTTCTGCCATATGCCTTTTCCTTATCCCCATCGCATCCAATTATGTGCAATATTTTTTCCAAAACAATATCTTTGTGGTTTATATACTCATCCTCAAAAATTTGAATGAGCGTTATACCATTTTTATTAGCTTTTTCTGTTTTATTTAAATGATAATATCTATCTTTTCCAGACTCTTCAGAATGCCATTTTAGCCCATTAAATTCAATACCAATTTTAAATTCAGGTATGTAAATATCAATTTCTTTTCCATTTAATAATGTTGTATTTCTTTTTTCTATTTTTTCATAACCAATAATTTTTCCTAAATAATCATAAATCTCATCTTCAGCAACTGATAAATGATTTCCACATTTAGGGCATCCTTTACCCATTAAAAACAAATCGGGACTTGTATAAAACTCACCATGTTCAATGCCTTTATTATTTTTATATTTACAAATGACACAAACTTTAGTTTTACTATTAATATAATTTACTTTTGAATAATCATATTTATCACCATGGACTTTTCTTGCAAGTTCAATGAACTTCTCTGTTGTGTACTTTTGCGATTCTGCTTGTTTTCTAACCCCAATTTCTGGGTGCGTGCAACCTTTCAAATGAACAGCAGGCTCTTGCCAAAATTCTCCATATTCAGTACCATCGGGACGTAAATCATGTGATATTATTTTAACTTTTGTGTGCATATTCACATATTTAACCTGAGAGTAATCTAAATTTTCTCCTTTATGCACTTTTTTGAAACGTTCAATAATTTCCTCTTGTTTTGAACGCTTTGATAATGATATTTTTTGTGCTCGTTTTCCTCTATGCCCTTGTCCTTTTAAAAAATTACATGGTAGCACTTTAAATTCACCATACTCATTACCATTTTCATCCAAATCATGGTCAATAATGATAACAGGCGTTCTGTTATTAATATAATCTACTTTAGAGTAATCAAGGTTTTCGTTACAGTGAACTTTTTTACCCTTTTCAATAAATCTTGCCTTTTTTTCTTCTTTCGTCATAATAAAAAAACATTAATGTTGTTTAACACAAACATACAAATAAATATTAACAAAAACAAGAAAAAAAAAAACACTAATTTTATGTACAAAGTAACATTATGTAATTTTAGTATAAATAAAAAAAATCCTCAGATTTTTCTGAGGATTTAATTTTATAACTAATTGATTTACAATCAATTTTATCTAAGTTCATTGATGTCCCATTGTACAAGACCATCTACCTTAACAGCACCGTAGAAACGGTTGTTAACACATTTCTTCGCATAACGTGTGAGGATACCCTTTACAGGTGCAAAATTTTCTGGGTTATAGATAGTTGGGGTCAATTGCATAGGGATATATGGAGCATAGATGTAACCTGTGTCAAGAAGGCTCTTACCCTTGTGACCAATGATGATTGACCATGCTGGTGAATATGGGTCACGATATACTTGATAACGACCACCAAGTGAACCTACTCTTTCAATACCCATGTTGTATTGGTCTGACTCAGCAGATGCATCTGAAACGTGGAAGAATTCAAGGTTATCGAATACTGCTGAAATTTCAGATGAAACAACGATGAAGTTTGCACCACCACGAAGAGTTGACTTGTGGATTTGAGCAGAAACCTGATTAATCTTTGTTACAAGCTCTTGGTTCCAGTCTTTTTGAGTATAGTTGGTTGAGAAACCAGCCATTCTTCTCCAACCGTTAACGTCCCAACGTGATTGCCATGGAGCAAACTTACGAAGGTCACGAAGAATCTCACGGTCAATTTCAGCAGCGATTTGCTCAGAAAGAAGTGCTGTTAATTCAGCCTCTGCATCAATGTTGTGGAATGCTGATACGTCCTGTGCAAGTTCTGGAGACCATGTTGCACGAAGTTTTCTCTCTTCAGTTGAAACAGTTACACTGTCAAGTTTGAATGAAACCTCACCAATTTCAGTTTCAAGTTCAAGTGAGTCGTACTGGCACCATGCTACTTGGAATAAGTCACTGATGTTCTCTGGCAAATCAATACCAAGATAGCCATCCATGCTTGCGCCCTGTTTCTTTGCTGGCTTTGCAAGGTCAACATCAAGATAAATGCAACCCTCTGCATCGCAAGCACCTGCGTACTCTACCATACCCTTACCATATTTCTGTGTTACAACACGGAATGGGATAGCCTCATTTGCCTCGAAGCAAGTTGAGCTTTCTTTTGAAGTAATAGCGCTCTTAGCAACTACCTTAAGAGAAGCAAGGAATGCCTCAGTATCCATTTCGTTTCCGTCAGGACCTGTAAGTTTACCAGGGTTGAATGATGAGAAACCAGTAACTTTAAGAATAAGGTTACGAAGTGTACCGTCTGCATAAAGTTTAAGGTCTTCTTTTTTAGCACTTACAAGTTGCCCTTTCTTGAAAACAACAGGCTCAGCCTTTCCTACGCGGATGTGAATTTTACCCTTTGAGTTATCGAAAAGGAAGTCATTGTAGAAGAGGTCATAAAGTGTCTTACCCATATAACGAGTTACTTGTGGGTCAGACTGACGAATGATTGCACCTGCGTGTGCAGCCTCAGCCTCATCATAGCTAGCATAAGTCTCTGTGTCAGCCGACCAGTTCTTACCGCCGTCTTCAGAATATTCGAATGACATTCCGTTAACAACTTCGTCAGGAAGATAGAAACGATTATACTTGTTACCATTTCTACGGTCGGTTCTCTCATAGCCCATAAGACCCTTGTGGCGACCTACTACACCGTCAGCAACTTGGTCTGATGACCAGTCACGCTCTGATGTTACAGGAAGCAAGAAGAACAACTTACCAATAGGAAGGTTCATTGCTTGAACAGATACGATGTCATTAGCAAGAAGTTTGCTGAAAACACGTCTGATGATAGGGAAAACAACAGTCTCAAATGAACCACTGTTATTAGCGTCTGTAGCCTCTTGAAGAAGTGCCTTTGCCTCATTTTCGAAAAGCATAGCAACGTTCTCTTTGATAACACCCTTAAGACCATCAGTCATTCCGAGTGCATCCCAACGCTCGTTAATCTTTTTGCGGATTTGCTTATTTTCGTTGAGTTCAATATTACCAACTTGTCCGCTAGTTAAAAATTCTCTCATGATTAATTTCTAATTTATTTGTTATTTTTTAATTCTTTAATTTTTTTAGCAATTCTCAATTCTTCTAATCAAGTCCAAAGTATTTAAAAGGTCTTTTGATTTATTCTCGTTAATTGAGTTTGAAGATTCTGATTTCATGGTATTTTCCAATGTCAAGTTCTTCTTTACAGTTGCCTTATTTAATTCTTTGTTAATTGATTCATAAAGTGCATTTGATTGCTCAATTGTTTTTGCCTCTTTGTCAAATCTGTTAAGGATATTAATTTTTTCTTCCTTTGAAACAGTATTTTCAACGAAAAGTTTTGCAACTTTTGCAAGATTTACATTAGTAATTCTTGCTTCTTGAAGACCATTGCGAAGTTTAAGAATGCACTCTTTAAGAGCTTTATTTTCTCTCTTATAAGCCTCAACAACTTCTTCATAGTTACCTTCTGTTGATACGTGATGTTTTGCTTTAGGGCCATTTTCTTTTCTTGGCGCAGGAATATGTTTTTTTGTACCCATATCTCTTTGTCCACGAATTGAAGTTGTCGTTGATTCATCAACAACAGGCTCTTTTTCACAAGCAGCACCACATTCATCAGCCTCTTCCTCGTTTACTGTCTTTTCAAAAGGTTTACCCTTATCATTTGATTTAGCAGCCCAAGGTTTTGCTGTTCCTGATGGAACGCCCTTTTCCCAAGATTTGCCTGATTTTGAAGGCTCGTTATTTGAGAGGCCACTAATCGGGTCTTCATCTTGGTAGTTGTCAGTATATCCAAGGTCTACCTCGAATAACACCTCTTTTCTTTCTTTACTTTCTTTCATTGTCTTTCTACTTTTTTTACCTTCAAAATGCTTTCCGTAATCCCAAGGCATTTCCTTTTCATCATCTGAGTCATCATCATCTGAATCATCATCTGAATCATATTCAAAAGAATAATCTTCATCGTCCTCATCAGGAACGCATGCAGGGTCATTAGAGCCTTCGTTCATACGGCTTTCTGTCATTTCCTCACTTTCATAACCTTCGTCACTTGATTCCATATCGTCATCAGTTCCAAGGTCAATTACATATTCAGCGCCAGTTCCATTGTCTTGAAGTTGAAGTGTGCTGCCATCTTTTTTAACAACAACTTGGTCCTCATCCTTCATTAACTTATAAACCTTTACTATTTGGTCGTAGTCTTCCTCGCCAGTGAGGTCATATGTATCATCACCTACTTGATATTGACTATAATTATCCCACTCGTCTTCGCCTTCACCTGATTCTTCTGGTGCTTCCTGAGCGTCAACAGGTTGACTCATTTCTCCTTCTTGTCCCGTTTCAGGCGCTACTGCTGCTTCTTGGCCCGTGCTATCAACTGGCTCTTCCTCGTTGCCCATTGCGCCATCTTCTGAAACCTCTCCAGATTTTTCTGAATCTTTGGTATCCTTATCGTCACTATCTTCAGCATTCTTTTCATCGTCAATTACTTCATAGTCTTTTTCTTCCTCATCCTCTTCTACTGATTCTCGAAGAACATCCTTGACAACATCTGCCAACATAGACTTTAAAGTATTTTTGCTTTCTTCCTTAATAGAATCCTTCAAAGACTCCATTTCAAGTAATGCTTGAGAAGCAATATTTTTCTTGTCTTTTGTGCCCATTTTAATGAAATTAGCAATATTATCTTATTTTTTAATATAAATATTATGTTATTTTCAAAAAATTTAAAATTTTCAATTTTTTATGGTTTAAAATAACTACTTTATTTATAAATAATTAAAATTTTTTCAATTTTTATCTTCCGTACAAATGTTTCATGTACTCTTCTTGTTCTGGTGTTATTTTTTCATCATAGTCGGGTAAAGTGTTTTCATACTCAGAATATGACATTCCGTTGTGTGTTTCCTTAAACCTATCATCAGCCATTTGCTCTAAGTTTTTTGACTGATTAATTTTCCTATCATGGTATGCCTTCATTTCATCATATAATTGTTGCAACTTCTCCTTGAAATATCTAACTTTTTCAGTTTCTTTAAAATATTTCATTACGCCACTATTTCTCTGCATTTTGCCACCAGCATAAGCCACACTATTATATTTATCAAAGGCTTCATCAAACTCGGATAAAGCATCTTCAAGTTTCAATAAAACCATATCAAATACATCGTTATCTTCAGCCATTTCAGCAGCGTCTTGCGCTTTTTGCCAAGAAATTTCGTTCAGTATTTTTCGTGTTGACTCGGCAATTAAACTTTTTAGTTTATTTTCTGTTATTTTAATTTTTCCCATTTTCCTCGACTCAGTTATTTCGTTATTATCTTCTTCTTCCTCAAAATCAAAGTCATCATCAAAGGCGCCAAATTTTTTATCTAATATTTGTTCTACTTTTGGCCAATCAACATATTCTCTACCACTTTCAACATCATATTTTGTTGGCGTTGCCAATCCAGCATCATCAATATAAATGTGACAATGTGCCTTTGGTGAATCAGTCCATGAAGCCTGTGATGGATTTGTGTTAACTCCATAAAGTTCAATTCCGTTTTCTTTAAACCAGTTAATAGCATCTTGTAAAGTTCCGTTTTTACTATCACGCATTGTAAACAAAATAAGTTTATTGCCACAATCAACCAATCTTTTCAATACAGGAACAGCCCCGATGTCCTTTCCAACCTCAGGATACATATGCGTAACAACAGTACCGTCAAAATCAATTCCTATAATATAGCCCATAGTTAATCATTTAACCAATCATTAAATTTATCAAGTTTTTCAAATAATTGTGGCTTGTTTTTTCTTGAAGTATCGCTTTCAATGTACTGCTGTAAGTTATTGGCATTCTGCGATATAAATGCGCCTGGTGTTGATGGGTCACTAACCACGTCCCAACAAATAATTTCATAATCTTCGCCAACATAAAGCGCTCCCATTTTTTGAGTAACAGTGCCAAGACCACGAGAAGAGACACCAATCTTAATTCCATTTAATAATAAATGCGCAACTTGGTCTCCTTGACAGCATATAATACCGTTTCTGCGAAAAGCCTCAGATACAAGAACTTCCAACTGTCCAACAAGAGTATGACCTTCCCAGTGTAATTCAATAATATTAATAGCAACACGAGATAAATCAATTACTGACTCAGCAGGGTGATTACAGTTTTTTGTCCAGTGGCATTTACCATTATCCATCACATACCAAACATGATTATCAACCTCAACGCACATAACATCACCATTATAATCAACTTCTTTTACTTGTAAAAATCTTTTATCTGCATAAATACCTTTCGTTAAAGACCTATATGTAAAATACATTGGGTGAGAATTCTCACCTTTAATTAATCTCCCTTCAATTAATCTATCATTATCTCTTTTTTCTTCAAGTAAATTTCCAGAATATCCAATTTTTAATTGAATTTCGTTTAGGTCAAGAGCAAGTTGTTTTGAAGTAGAAAAAACATCATCTGAAAAGTTACTATTTTTTCTTCTTTTATCTCCACGTATTCTACCATCTCCCATCACAAACCAATCATAAAATATTTTTAATATTTCTTTTGATTGTTGTTTAAGTTCGAAAGGAACAAATTTATTGTAACACAAGCCAAATTGTGAAACATATTTACACAAACGCATATCACTAATAACAAATGTTTTGGACCCACTTTTTGAAGTGTTAACCGTAAAACCAATTCCCCAATCTTCAAGCATTTTTTGTATTTCTATACAAATATCTTCCTTTTTTTGGTGAATATTCACTTTATTTGATTTGTTTGTTTTTTTAGAGTGTGAGCCTTCTGATAAATATATTCCCATAAATTTAGCAAAAATATCCATAGGTATTACCAAATCTTGTAGATACTTTTCTTTTAAATCGTGACGTATATTTCTACCAAGTTCATGCTCTTCCATTTTAGGGACTACCATAAATTCGTCATTCCTACCAACCCAAGTTCCTGTTTTTGGAATGTAGTAGTGCGCATTTGCATCTGTTTCTAAAAGTTCTTTTGCTGTGACAAATTTTTTAAATTTGTTGTCTCTATTAAATAAAGGAAAACCATGGTCAGGTGTTACAACATCATCAATGCATCTACCTTTAATGTTTATCATTTTGCCATCTTTATGATATTTTACGATGTTTTTTACTGGCTGTATTTCTATTTCATTTGTTGATGCGTTAAGGGTTAAAACATTTTCCCCCTCTTTAATCTCATATAAGTGTTTCCATCCATATTCTGTTAATATCATAGCTTCAGGTCTATAACATTCACCTATGGCTCTTCTTTCTTTAATCATTGTCTGATATTTTTCGACTTCTCTTTTAAGAATATGCTCTGGATAAATTCTGCCATTTGCGTTTTCAATGTCATATTTTTGAAACACAGCATTTACAATAAAAGGATATGGGCAATGAAATTCATCGCCAACGCCTTCATTCATTTTTCTATAAGATTCAAATAATTGCTTGTTATTTCCGCAATCAATAGAAATATATCCATCATGCTCAATTAACAAACCAGTACCTGTCTCTCCTTTTTTTATTTCTAGTAAATTACTTCTATCCATTTTAACAATATTTTTTAAGTTGCTTTAATATTTCCATAACTTCGCCATCTGAAGTAAAATCATAGTCATCAAGCATTTTATATATTGCATTAAAACAAGCAGAATCAAAAGCTGTATGCTCATAATAATATTTTAAGTGGTTAATTAAATTTTTAAAAGGCGTTGAAGAAATACCATATTCGTCTTCTTCAGGTGCAATAACTTCAGCAAATTTTTCCTCTAATTTTGAAATAAGAGATTCAATATTATTGCCCCAATTGACTTTTAAATCAGGGTAATAATCACCATAATCTTCTTTTTCAGAATAATCAGCATTCATTCCCTCTTTTAGTATTCTTTTTACACACTCAGTAACCATATAGTGCACATCATTCATGGAAATTCTATTAACTGATTCATTTTCCTTGAATTTATCAATGGTGTTAACATTGACCTTATTATTTTTTCTGCTATAATCGTTTTTTGCCTTATGAACTTTTTTTGTTTGATGGAATCCATCACCAAATATTTCTTGGTCTGCTTCACGATTGCCTTTTCTCATTGCTGCTAAGGCATCTTTTGGGACATTATGCTTTTTTTTGCCGTGTGATTCATTAGCAATATTTTTTATTGATTGCCTAACAATCTCTTCAATATTAACGCTCATATTATTATCTATTTCTTCATTATTTTTTCTTGTTGTATCATTCCAAACTTCCCCCAAATCGTAAGAGTTTTTTATTTTTTGGAATTTAACGCCATTAATTTTCATTATTCTATCAGCTCCATCCCCATCAAAATAGAATTTTTCTTTCCCAACAGTAAATGTATAACTATGCCCTCCATTTCCAGCTTTACCAAGTGCATAAATTACCCTCATTAAAGGTTTTCCTGATTTGCTATCGCAAGTAAACTTTGCAACAAAATTTCCATCATCAATTTTTTCATATGATAAATTACTTATGGCAAGACTTTCACAATATATATCAATCTCGTCAAAACCCATTTCATAATCAACCCTAACGACAACATCTTTTGGCTTTGATGATTGGCAATATTCCAAAAATGGATATAGCCCACCTTCATCAAACTTTTCTTTTTTGTCATTATAATATGCACAAAATTCTATTTTTAATTCAGGTCCTTTCATATTTACAATTTTACAATTCGTCAGGATGAATATATTCATCCATTATTACATTTTTATCTGTGCTGAATTTTGACATTTTATCCTCAAAGCCACTATATTCTTTTTCATATTGCGCTTTTTCGGCTATCTTTGCCATCATTCTTTTACCTTTTCTGGTTTTTGCTAACACTTCTCTCATAAAGAAGTTAAACTTCTTTACTGGTAATTGTGATATTCTTTTATATAAATATGGTATTAAATCAGTTTTAACGCCATTTCCAAATGAATCTGAGACAATTTCCCACAAAGCAGGACCAATTCTCATATCCCAAGGTTCGGCTTTTAAATAATCTGATTTTGATAATACAGATTGTGCTTTTTCAAATTCTTGCGGCAACCCATGAGAAGCAAATAATTCCATTAGCCCCCTAACTGCTTCTGACAACAATATTGGGAATATTACCCCTTGTGCTAAAATTTTTGGAGATTCCTCAACCTGACCAAGCACGACCTCAACAGTTCCAAATTGATGTTTATCTTCTTCTGTCATTCCTATATCTTCTTTTGTAAAAAGAAGGTAATCATTAAGCGCCAATATTTTTCTATATAAATCAATAAGCGTTGGGTTTATTTCATATATTTCTTTCATGTAATCTTTTATGCTTGAAGATATTTTCATACCAGCGCCCATTGATATTGCATCAATTAATCTTCTTTTATACACTTCATCTTTTATTGATTCTGCGTCAAGCACATCCTCATATTCAATAAATTCATCGCCATCAGCAGGGTCTAATTTAATTGATGAACTACTTAAATCAACATCGTCAACAAGCGAAAGTTCCATTTGTATTGAATCATCAGGAATACCAAATAAATCTATTAAATAATTGGCAACAATTTTCTCCAATTCTGGTCTATGTGACTCTTCTAACTTTTGGCATTTTAATACAAGTTTACCCAATACAGTTTGCATGTCTGTATCAGGAACATCATCTATTTCGCCTATTTTTTTAAGTTCATCAACACACCCTTTAAAACGTTTTTCAACAAGTTTTTCAACATATCCTTTCTCAAATATATTTGGCAATGCTGGGTTGTTTCCTATTGATGTTTTGTTTTTGTAAACAGCATCAGCAATATCTCCTGGAAAACTGTTTAACAAAATACTTTCTTTAAGTACTTTTTCTTGTTCCTCTGTTATAATAATATGTTTATTTTTTCTACCTTTAGATTCTACAATCTGACCATTGGTATTAATATAATGTTCCTGACCATTTAATTTAACACGAGCAAAACCATTATAAAAATCATAGCAATAGTCAAACCAAGTCTTAGAAATTATTTTCCCATTGGTATTAATAAAATTCCATTCATCATCCAATTGAACACGAGCAAAACCATTATAAAAATCGCCACAATCATCAAACCAAGTATCAGAAATTATTTGGCCATTTGTGTTAACAAAATTTTTCTTACCATTTAATTTAACACGAGCAAAACCATTATAAAAATCATAACAATAGTCAAACCAAGTATCAGAAAGTAGTTGGTTATTGGCATTGATAAAATTATATTTATTATTCAACCTAACACAAGCAAAACCTCCACAAAAAGCATCAATATATTCAAATATTTCTTCTGGCTTTTTCCCATTATCCAATAGTTCTTGAACTTCATCGAACAGTACAACGCCTTTTGCATGTAATTCTTCTCTTGTATAAGGTTTAAATGCCTCACTAAACCTCTTTCCTACTGTCTCGCAAAGTGTTGTTTTTGTAAATGCATGGTCAACGCTTCCTTCATATTCACCTTCTGTATGGTGATTCCACCTACAGTTACTTGTGGAAATATTTCCCTCAGGGTCAATAAATACGAATATCATACTTGTACCATATTCATCATATGGATTACCTTCTCCTACTTCCTCTGGTATATTTTCCCATCCATGTTTTAAGCAAACATATACTTTATTTATACCATTTTTTGTATAATCATTCCAAGTATGTTCATTTTGCGTATAGCATAATTTACTTATAGAACAAGATTTATTACCATAGAAATTGGCAGTTTGAAAATCAGGAACCTCCACTATATCATAATCATCACGAGTTTTAACATGATTTGCATTATATGCATCAATCATGCTGCTTTGCTCTAATTGAGGCTTTACTTGTTCATATAGTTGGCTAAAAGTGATATTATTTATGTTTGCTTTTACTTCTTGGAAAAGAGTATCATCTTTTTTAAATAGGCTAACAATTTTCAATAAAATACTAATTTCATTGCCGTTGTCATTACGTTTGTCAAAGCCAACTTCATCAGAATAAGCCAATTTTGCAACAACAGGAAGGTATTTCATATCAGCATTTGTCATTAAGCCAAATTCATGCCTTAAGTGGAATAACAAATATGTTCTCCATGTTGTTTCTGGGTTATTATTTACATAATATTCTGGCCCACTAACAGTCCCATCAAGGTTAAGTAAATTACTGAATTCAGCGTCAATAATTTTATTAGCCTTTTTTATTCTATCATCGGCTTCTTTTAACAAAATACTTTCTTTAAGAGATTTTTCCTGTTCCTCTGTTATATATAAAGTTCTCATTTGCTTTCTTTTTTTTAAATTTCAATATCCAAATCAATAGGTTCATCTTGATAGGTTCCGTCTAGTCTTTCAATGAATTCTTCTTTCTTTTGATGGTCTGCACTAATAAATGCATTTACAATCGCGTCAAAAGTATTTCTGTTAGTTAACAATGCCTGCAATGCATCGTCTCCAAATGTTAACCTAAATGCTTCAAGTGCCTGAAAAAAATTCATGCTTTTTAATTTTTCCTCAATACATTTTCTATTACATTCAAAGGCAATTTTTTGCAATTGTTCTCTTGTTAAAATTTCTTCGTATAACTGCTTTTTTGTCTTGACTTCACCATTTTTTCTCATCTCATAAAGTCGTGCTTCTTCAATCTGTTTCTTAGAATATCTTTTTCCCTCTGCAACACCGTTAGTAACATCTTCACTGTTACCAACAACGTTAAGTTTATTTATGTCTGCGCCATTGTTAACTGCGTTTTGAACAGCATTCGTAACAGCGCCTCTAATGTTTGGTTGTGTAGTATCAAAAGCAATTGTTGTTTCGTCTTTATCTGATGCATTATTTCTTGTACTTTTACCAGACATTTGAATCGAATTTGGCTTCAATCCAGTTCTTGTTGCATCGTTGTATTTTTCTTGAGCGTTGTTTCCCATTTCATTTGCATTATTGCCCGTAAAAGTAACTTGTGTTTTCAAGGCATCTTCAACTTCATTCAATTGCGCTCTTGTAATTATAACTTTTTTCATATTGACAACTATTTTAATATAAATATCTTATAGAATTAAAAAAGGCAGGTTAAAACCTGCCTTGTTCTTTACTTAAATCTTGGAGAATTGAACGGTGAACTTTTTACTTTATTAATTGTTTTATCTGTTCTTTTAGTGAGTTTTTTATCATTCTTTTCATCATCCATTCCAACGCCAAAATTTTCATTTATTCTTTTTAACTGCCCTTTAGTGAAAACGACTGATTCCATTGGCATTTGTGGCTCTTCATTTCCCATTTCTGGTTCACTTGAATCTTTCTCGCTATTTGAGTTATCTTTTACTGAACGCGCATATTTTAAAATCGTTTCTTGCCCCTTTTCATCAAGTTCATTTGAAATATCAGTAATTTCTTTTACTTTTTCGTTCATATTTGAATCGTCCATTCCATCCTCAGGCATTTCCTCTCCAACTCCTTGCCCCATTCCCATTGAAGGGTCTTCGCCACCCATTGAAGGGTCTACACCTGCCATTGGGTCAGCCATAGCATTACCACTCATTGAAGGGACAACAGGAGAAGCATCACCCATTGGAGGTATTTCCTCACTGGATGGTGCTTCTTTATTATTACCTTTAGGTATCTTTAATACCTTTTTTTCGTCAAGAGACTCAGCTACTCTTTTTTTTTATTTTCACCTTCGATTGGAGCGCCCTTTTTAAGCTGATACATAACATCCTTAGTAACAGCATCTACCAATTGATTAAATGGGCTACCGTCACCGATTTGCTTGCCAAATGGCTCTTCGTTGTGCACTGAATCATCATTGATGTCTTCACCGTGTTCGTTCTTGTCTTGTCCAGTTGTAGGTAAATCCATAGGTTTCTTCCTATAACCTGGGTGCTTTCCAAAATCGTGAAGTTCATCCTCTTTTAACGCTTGCCTAACAACTGACTCAACGATTCTGTCCATGACCTTCTTCTTCGCTTCGTACATTTCATCATCGTCATCATCGTCAAATGATTCTTCGTCATCTTCTCCAAAATCTTCGAAGTCATCTTCATCTTCGAAATCTTCTTCATCGCCAAAGTCAACATCGTCCTCTACATCGGTTCCATCCTCCCCTGCAAGGTCATCGTTAACCTCAACGTCGTCATCAGCGACATCATCCGCTGCAACATCATCAGCAGCGATATCTTTATCGCAATCTTCTACTTGTGCTTTAAGCGCTGCAAGTTGTGCCTCAAGGTCAGCAATTTTTGACGCCAAATCGCTATCACCGCCAAGTTCGTCACCATCACCAACTGAAGGGAAGTCAACATCATCGTCTGATGCAAAATCATCATCAACATCTTCAACCCCTGCGTCTAAATCTGTATCTGTTGCAAGTTCATCATCAACTGGCTCATCGTCAGCAACATCATCATCAAATGATTCTTCACTTTCTTCATCGAAGTCAAAATCAAAATCATCATCAGCAAAATCATCGTTGCCTTCTACATCATCATCTTTTACATCTTCTGACTTATCATCTTCTTCTGCCTCATTTACATTCTTTGTGAATGGGCTGTTGTTATGTTCTGTGTCTGCTTCACCGTTTTGGGCTGTTCCAAATGGCTTTGCGCCCTCATCAAAATCACCTTCATTTGGGCTTGCTACTTCATTAATACCCTTTGGATTTTCTTCGAATGGTGCTGCTTTTTTGTCAAGGTCTATCTTTGACCCTTTGTAGTTAGGGTCTGCCTTTGCTTCTTTGCTACCTTTTGCCTTGTCACCCTTTTCGCCTGCTTCAGCTTCAGGTTGTGATGTTGAGCATGCTTCTCCACCCTTAACAGCATAATCTGTTGATTCGTTCATAAGCATTGCAGCATTGTACATGATTTGACGTTGACGTGCAATTTCATTTTTCATCGCTTCAGTTCCCTCAACAACAAGATTTTCCTTTTTGAAAGGGTCTAATGTTTCAACATTGACTTTTGAATCATGTGCTTCGTTGATTGACTCAAGTTTAAGCTCAAAGTTTTTAAGAGCATTGTTATAACTCTCATATTCATAGTTTTTCTTATTAGCCCAACCGCCAATGTATTGATATGATTCAGCAAGGTTTTTCTTATCAGGAGTTGTTGACTTGATATAGAAATGGCTGCATTCTTTTATAATGCCATATTCCTTACCATCAGCAGCAGTAGCATGATACTCAAGAGTATAGTTACTTTGCTTTTTATCTTCGTTTACAGTACCGTATGTACATAGAGCACGCATTCTGCTTAATTGTTCATCAAATTTGCTCATTGCTTTAGTATTTTATAATTGATTTATTTTCATTATTTTTCATATAAATATCTACAAATATTCAAAAAATTAAAAAAAATAAAAATATTTATTGTAACGAGTTAAGTTTGTCATATGCTATAGACTTAACATTTACAAGTTTTTCAATATATCCGTTTCTTCTTAATGCCTTGAAAACAATATTATAGTTGTTAATTTCTTTTCCACCACTTCGTTCAAATCCTATTTTTCTTTCTCCTTTAATTTTATTAAAGAGATTATCTGACTTTTCCATAACTCTCCTTAACCTATATTCATCGTCTTTTGACTTATTAAGTAAATACTCTAATTTGTCAATTTTATTCATATATTCTGAGACTTTATCTTTAATGAAAGCCTTGTTGACTTTTGAACTGACTAATTTTTCTCTTTCAGGCTCAATAAGCCATTTATTTTTTTCTAATGAATATACACCAGAAGAATCATGCCTTTCGTTAACATCCTGGACAAACACCTCAACAGGATATCCCATTATTGTAATGTCAGAATGTTCCTCGTTCCATAACTTTTTCTGCGAATAAAAATAATTACTTACAAAATCTGTTCTCTCATCAACATCAGAATAGTCCATTATGATATGTAAATCAATATCTGAATAATTTTCATCCCAATTAAAATTAGCAAGAGAACCCGTCATTGTAATATCCTCAGGCTTTGCCCAATCAACGCCAAGAAATTCAATAAAATCATCAGCAATGTCAAGAAGTTTCATCCTAATCCTAGAATCTAAAACTCCGTTTTTCCAAAATTTAGGATTAAGATTTTTCTTAATGTTAAATGAGGATAAATCAACATCTTCTGGGTTAACAATTTCAGATTCAATATTTTCTTTTAATGTAAATGGTACCGTACCAAAATATTTCCCACAATCTTTACAAATATAAACAGGCTCACCATGAATTTGCATAACAACTTCTCCGCCACATTTGTCACATGTGTCAGGCACTACTTCTCCTTTATCATTTTTAACAACTTTTTTCTTCGATTCGGATAAAGTTTGATATTTTTCTATAAAAGGATTTATGTATGTTTCTAAAATATTAGGATATTGTTTAAATTCTTTCCATAATGTAATACCCAAATCAGGAAAATATCTAAATTGCAATTTAGATATTCTATCATCAAGAATATTAGTTTCAACCACAGTGTTACCTAAAAAAGAACTAATGGATGTTTTAACTAAACGGCAATTAAAATCATTAAAGCCTATTTTGCTTGTGAATATATAATCAACATTGGAAAGTTGTTCTACTAATGATTTTGGAAAATCAAATGCAAATGTAAATTCATAATCATATTGCTTCTCAGAAAGCCAAACTGCTTTTGGACCTCCTTCTGAGCACACTCTTGGTACAAAACCTCCCTTTTCAAGATTAAACTCCAAACCTTCTCTATTTACTCCATGATATAGGGTAATAATTTCTTTCGTTTCATTATTTTCGTGCAATTTTGTTTGTTCTTTTTTAATTATTTTAACATCATTTGCATCAAAAATAACATAATTCATAAATTTTTCGCCAGTATTACTATTATGCCCAGGAAATCTCAAACCAACATATCCAATGCTATGTAACCATTCACTTGCTTCTTTGTCACTGCCTAAAAATGTTGAAATTGTACCATATAAATAACTTCCATCAGGTACGTTTTCAAGACAAGAGCATTCATAATCCCAAAATTCTTTTTCTGAACCTTTATAAACTTGGCCATGCTCACTTGAAAGAAAGAATTTATAAAAAGCACGCGCTATCTTACTTGCTTCTGATTTGCTTATTCTTCTGCTGTCTAAATATTTTCCATCAGGAACTTCTACTGTCATTATCTGGCCACCATGTCCATATTCTTTAGCCGTATTAATAGAATTTGAAAGATATACGCCCCATCCATACGTCATTTCTCCTATGCCTGTCAAATAAAAATTTTCATCAAATTTATCAAAATCAGCATTAGTGCCATGATAAAGGTCTAATTCATCAAGTGATTCATTAACATGATAATACGAGTTGTTTTCAATATTTTCATTTAAATTGAATGGCATTGTTCCAAAATATTTTCCGCAAACTTTGCATACATAAATTGGTTCTCCGTGTATTTGCAAAACAACATCACCGCCACATTTGTCGCATTTTTCGGGTACTGCTTTACCTTCATCATTTTTAACTGCTTTCTTTTTGCCTTCATATATTGAATCTTTTAAAGCGTCAAAAGAAAGGCTGTAAATTGATTTAAATTGATTTGGCTCCGTAAAACAATACTCAATGGCATCTTCTTTGTTATCCATTAAAGCGATATAACCATCATAGCCATATTTCCTCAGTACTTTTCCAAAATTTTCTTCTTTGTTATATGATGAAATAAAATGTTTAAGACCTTGGTGATTTTTATATTCGTCATTCATCATCTTCAACTCTTTAATCTTGTCTTCGGTTGCAAATTTACGCATATATCCGTTTTTGATGATATCAAATATGTTTTTCCAATCCGCATCGGTTAAATGGAAAAAATTCAACGGGTTCCTTAAATTAACAAAACCAGAAAGCACATCACCAGGCATACTATAATCTGGTTTTACCGTCCCCAAAAAATGTCCCTGAGTAATTGGGTATGAAAACCTCTTAGCCCAAGAAATATCTTGCGTTGTACAAAAAATGCCATGTTCTCCATAATTTAAAGAACGACCAGTTCTACCTTTGTCGAACTTATCTCCAATAAACTTAGGGCTACCATGATGAACAATTAAAGGAATTCCGTTTTTATTAACGACTTTGCTTGCATTTTGCGGGTCATTTTCCCAATCGCCAAACCATGCTTTAAATTTATTAGACCTAATAAGTTGTTGCACATCAACCATTCTGTTAGGCTCGATTCCTTCGGTTACGTGATAGTATGGAGACATACCTTTTTCAGCGCCAAGTTCATATTTATCATCTTCTACGCCTTCATAAATGTCATCGTAGTTTTTCATGTCATATCCTGGATACCCTTCTATTTTTTCATATTCTTCTTTAGATAATTCTCTTCTTGATACAATTGGTGTATTATCCCATAAACACATACAGTATGAGCCATCATTATTTGCATAAAAAAAATAGCAATTATATCCTTCAGACATTAAATTTTCACTACCTTCTTCATCAGGACCATTATAATAATCATCGCAAAAGTCATCTAGTTCATATAATGAAATTGGAGATATTTTAGACATATCCAAAGTGATTTCTTCTATTCTATTTCCATATACTCTTGCATAATCAATGTCATCTGTTAGCCATAACAAATGCGTGTAATTACTGCCATATTTTGAGTTATAGCCACGATACCAAGTCTCCAAAGAGCCATTTTCAATGCTTTCGCACATACCACCGCCATGGGCAACGGCATCCATAACACCAGCATTGACTTTCCCTCCAACCTGGTCTTGCGCTGCTATTGCTTTCTTTATCTTTTTTTTCTGTGCTTCTGTAATATAAATCGTTTTCATAATCAATATAATAATAAATAGTTAAATTAAAAAGAAAAAAGCAGACATATGTCTGCTTTTCATTAATAATATTTGTTTATGTTAGTCTTTTACTACTTCAAAAACAGGAACACCATCTTCAATGCTTTCAACAACATGATAACCTTCGGCTACAAATGATACAGGACCGCTTGGTTCACTATATGATTCTGATGGATTATAGTTGTAGAATTTACCGCCATAAACATTAATTTTGGCTGTGCCTCCTGTATAACTCTTATCATAACAATTAAGCATAAACTTACAATGTCCTTTACTATCTAACTCAGGTTCGCCTAACATTTTAAATGTACCACCGTATACATTAATTGTACCATTTTCAGCATAAAGAGCATGAGTATCGGCTTCAAAGTCACCACCGTTTACATTAAGAACGCAATCTTTTCCCGAAACCCAAACACCATAACTATTAGCGTTATTAATAAGTTTACCTTCACCGTTGATTGTTAAATCTACACTACCATTTAAGAAAATACTACCTAAAGATGTTGAGCCACATTTAATTTCATGGTTATTAAGATTGTAAATATATTTACCTTTTGCTGTAAAACGAAATGCCACACCTTTATTGATATCAATGTCTTCGGCAAAGTTATAAACACCTGATTTTGAAGATAACTTATTAAAGTTAGTATTATTAATTTCAAGTGTATAAGGGTTATATTCTATCTTTTCATTAACAATTTCATCGGCAAAATCTTTAATATCAACACCATAGAAAATAACTTTTCCTTTTAATACATTAAGTGATAATGCATGAAAATTTGTTTGAAGCCTAAGTGTATTTTCACTAACTGTTGCTGTAACATTAGTATATTTTCCGCTCATAGTAACGGTTGAATTTGGTGCATATATTGTTGGACTACCCATTACTTCAGCGTTAAAATCATTGATGCTTAAATTATGTGTTCCAAGATATTTAACGCCACTTTTATCACCAACGAAGTTAATGCCTAATGTCACATCAGTTGTTACGTTATCATCAATTCCAATTATACCATATACATCACCATGTACCGAAAGAGAACCAGTGATTGATTTACCATTAAGATAGATGTTGTTGTATTTTCCTTTTAAATATACACTTGCATCATTATTAGATATGATTGAAATATCAATTGGTTCTTCACTCGTGTTATCAATTGTTAAAGATTTTGAAGAATTTGTTGTGATTGTTGCACCATTTTGAAATTCACCTCTTACTGTTGAACTCACTGAAATTGTTTCAGGAATTGTTAAATTATTAACAGTACCTTCATCAACAGTTACTGTTATTGTTTTTGTGGCATTTTCCAAGTCACTTAAAATGCCTTTTCTATTACATCCTGTTCAGGCGTGTTTTCGGTAATTTCAGGTTGTACAACTGGTTCAGGTTTTTTAACATTCATAATATCAGAAGATGAAATAACCTTCATTGAATCATTGCCTTTTGCTGTTGGGTCAAAAATTGACACATTAACATCTGAATATCCTTCACAGCAATCTTCTCCAAGTTTTTTCATTAATTTGGGAATAAGCCAACTGAATGAACTTTGTTCTTTAAATTCGTATTTGTTAAAATTGTGATTTACCATTATTGCAATTTGTTATTTTTTTTATTTTTTTAAGAAAAAAGACCACCACGATTGTGGGCGTTAATGATTAGTCATTCATCATAATGTCGTATAGGCTAAGGACTTTCATTTGGTCGTTGCCATTTGCAGTAGGGTCATAAAGATGAACACTAGGCTCATTTTTATTAATTCCTGTGCAATTCTTGTCGCCAACAAGTTCCATTGTTTTTGGCATAAGTCCTTCGAATTCGGTTTCCTCTATGAAACCGTATTTATTCATTTGTGCATTTACCATAATTAATAGTTTATTTTTAATAAAGTTATTATTCTTATTTTTATGATAAATAGTACAAAAATACAAAACTATTGCCCTAACAATTTTCTTCTTAAAATATTTTGTGCTGTCCCGCTAAGTTTTGTATGGTCTCTAACAAATGCGATATCTTCAAATGAATTTGCTGTCATGGCCGAATCCCTTTCTTCATCTGTTTTAAACCCACCTTTAGTTTGAGTAATTTTAGGGTTAATATTTTGTGGAGTATCAAACATATGATATACAGTTACTCTATCGGGCTCCACATTAAGAACATCCATCAAATAATTTTGAGCCATTATGTCGGTCCCCTCAAAATCGCCAACAACAAATTTACAATTTGGCATGCTTGATAGCGCATTTTCAATTATTGGTTTGTAATTGTATTCAAATTCAATTTCTGTGATATCCCTGTGCCCCGATATAAAATAAGTAATCCATTTTTCATCTTCCTTTGCGCTAAGCATATCCAATTCTTCTTGAAGTGCCTGTATTGATTTATCGCCAACCCTTTCAAATTCGTATTTTGATTTAATGTACTTATTAAGAGATTTCCCTTGAGACATTTCGGCGGCGCCGCCTATTAATAATATATAATCTTCAAATGCAACATCTTTATATAGATATGTTGCGCCATTCTTAAATGTAACATATAAATCACCCTTGTTTTCAGCAGGGTCTTCAATCATTACTGTGTGGAAAAACATGGACGAATCGAACCATGCTTTTTCTGTCTTTGTTTCCTCGTTGTATATTTTCTTTATTAGCATAGTTTGTTTTTTATAATAAAAATATGTATATTTGCATAGAAAATAAACACTTTTTTAGAAATGACTGAATTTAATTCAAGCAATTTAAGTATTAAAAATTGTTCTGATGAACTTGCTGAAATCTTTGAGTATATCGAAAATAGCCTTTCAAAAGAGATTCCAACATTAATCTTAAACTCAGAGTATTTTATTTTAGGAGTATTGCTTAAGAAAAAATCTTATGCATACAAAAGGCTATATGCATGCCTTAGAAGCATAGACTTGGTTAATTTCCAAAATTCATTGGGAGAAAGATTGTATAGAAAAGCATTAACCGCTGTTAAGCCAGGGGTTGATGTTAAGTACGATTCTTCTTTTCTAAAGATTGTTCAAAATGCACAAGACGTTGAAAGAAAAAATCTTAATTCTGACGAACTTCGTTCAGACCATATTCTTCTTTCCATATTAAGCGATGATATTAGCATTGAAAAGAATCTAATAAAGCAGGCTTTGAACAACCTTGGGCTTAGCCATACAATGCTACTTGATAACATCAATAGCCCTACAATGGTTCATTCAAATCAAGTTACCGACCAAGAATATGATGATAAATCTGACAATGTGGAAAATAACGATGGCACTACTATTGATAGTGTAAGTGTAAAGGTTTTTGGAGAAAATGGGGAACTAAAGAATGCAGGCAACTTCAACGGAAAAAACGGAATAGAATTCCTTAAAAATATAGTTGGGGAAGAAATCATAGAAAAGATGGGCATTGATGTTCCAAAAAAGAAAGCCAAAAAGGGCAAACTTAAATTCATTCCAGCATATTGCTCAAACCTTAATGACCTTGTTGAAAGGGGAGAAATTGACGAACTTGTTGGCAGGGATGATGAAGTACAGAAAATCGTAAGAACACTAGGCAGAAGAAAGAAAAACAACGTTGTTCTTGTTGGCGGAGAAGGCGTTGGAAAAACAGCAATTGGTGAATCAATTGCTTATAAAATCGTAAATAAGCAACTTCCAGAATTCCTTCTAAATAAAACTGTTATATCTCTTGACATGACCGCACTTATGGCAGGAACTACTTTAAGGGGCATGTTTGAGGAACGTGTAAAAGGAATTCTTGACGAAATGAAAGCGGATGGAAACTTTATCCTCTTTATTGATAATATTGGGCAGGCACTTGCAGATAAGGGCAAGAACGACTACGATATTTCTTCAATGCTTTCTCATGCTTTGGAAAATGGAGAAGCGCAGGTTATTGGAACATCTGATTTCAAATCATTTAGAAGCACATTCGATAAAGACCCTTCACTTTCAAGAAGATTCCAAAAAATTATCATTGAAGCACCTACAACCGAAGATAGCATAAACATTCTCATGAGCGCCAAGAAGTATTATGAAAAGTATCATAATGTAATCTATACAGAAGAGGCTATTAGGGATTGCGTTTACCTTTCAGAAAAGTATATTACTGAAAGAAACCTTCCTGATTCTGCAATTGATATTATTGACGAATCTGGTTCAATGGTTAGCACAAGTGTAAGGTCAAATCCTGAACTTGTTGAACTTCGTAAAAAAATAGAAGAAACAAAGAGCCAAATGGAAATTGAAAAGAGCAATGAAAATTTCAAAAAGTTTGATGAACTTGAAGTTGTTTTGAAGAATCTTGATAAGGAATACACGCAAAAGAAGAATGAAAGCGATAAAAATGCAGCCAAAAATCCATCCTTGATTACTACTGATACTATTTTGAATGTTATTTCTTTGAAAACAGGCATTCCTATCAGCAAGTTAAGCGCTGATGATAAAAAGAAGTTGGCTGAAATTAATGACAGGCTTAAAACAGAAGTTATTGGGCAAAACGAAGCAATTGATACTATTTGTAAGGCTCTCAAACGTGGGCGTGTTGGGCTTGGTACTAACAAATGCATGGCATCATTCTTATGTGTAGGAAAAACAGGAGTTGGTAAAACATTGATAGCCAAGAAGTTAGCAAAAGAAATGTTTGGCGATGAAAAATCTCTTATTAGGTTTGATATGTCAGAATTCCCCGATAAGACTGCTGTTAATAAACTCATCGGTTCAAATCCTGGTTATGTTGGATATGAAGAAGGCGGTATTTTAACTGAAGCGGTTAAAAATAGGAAATATTGCGTATTGCTTCTTGATGAAATTGAGAAAGCAGACCCTGAGGTTTACAACATTTTCCTTCAGGTACTTGATGAAGGTTTCCTTACTGATAATTCGGGTATGAAAGTTGATTTTAAGAATGTCATTGTTCTATTTACAAGTAATGTCGGCACAAAGGCAGCAAACGACTTTGGTAAGGGAATTGGCTTTAACGAAGATACCGATGAAAACAGCAAAAAGATTCTTTTGAAAGAATTGAAGAAGAGGTTCCCTCCTGAGTTCCTTAACCGTCTTAACAGTGTTATTTATTTCAACAATCTTACTGATGATAATTTGAAATCAATCATTGGTCTTGAAATTGAAAAAACGCAAGACAGACTTAATAAACTTGGTTTTGGGCTTGAAGTTGATGACAAAGTAATCTCTAAAATACTTGATATTGTAAAGGATGAAAAAGAATTTGGTGCGCGTCCTATCGCAAGAGCAATCCAAGACGAAATTGAAGACAAAATTACAGATTGCTTGTTGGAAAGAGATTATGATAAGAATTATATATTCAAAGCATATCTTGAAGATAGTACTGTTAAAGTTGAATAAAAGAAGCCACAGAAATGTGGCTTTTTTTATTTTATA